>Ga0070729_10004672_pt1 | contig 14690 bp, 16 predicted proteins | sample tdDd472_FD_66725 | JGI IMG/M metagenome (GOLD analysis project Ga0070729, IMG submission 66725) | Marine sediment microbial communities from the Atlantic coast under amendment with organic carbon and nitrate - tdDd47.2 | ecosystem: Environmental > Aquatic > Marine > Coastal > Sediment | place...
TTTACTATTCCTCTGAATGAAATAGCATCGGGGAAACATCAGCTAAAAATATCGATCCCGAAAGCACAGGCAATGGATGGCGACAAATACAATCATTGGCTAATTTCATGCTATATATATATGGAGTTTTAAATCTATTAAAGCAAATTCACTCTGCGAGTCAGGATGAATTTGCTTTAATCATTTTTAATAAAACTAACCCGAATATACAATTCAGTGTCTACATCAATAAAGCTGTTTTTTATTTAAATTGAGGTCTAAACCTCAAATAAATGGACAGATGGAAGTAAAAGGGACAGCGATTAAATCAATTTCGGAATATGTAAAGCAAAATCATCAAAACCGATACAGAGAATGGGTTAATGCATTGCCCGGCGACACCCAAAAGATTGTTAAAGATGGCATATACGCAACCGATTGGTATCCACTGGAGCAGGGAGCTATTATACCAACCAAGAAATTATCAGAGCTTTTTTTTAATTCCGACCGAGATGCAGCATGGGCGGCAGGCAGATACAGTGCCGAATATGGATTAAAAGGAGTTTACAAACTATATGTTCGAATGAGTAAACCTGGGCATATAATTTCGAGGGCAGGAAAAATTTTCACCACGTATTATCGCCCATCGGAGATGGAAGTTTGCAACCACACACCAAATTCAGTTGAACTTAAGATTACTAAATTTGACAAGCCTCACAAATTAATAGAGTATCGAATTGCCGGTTGGGTGGAGAAAGCTTTGGAAATGTCAGGATGTAAAGAAATTCGTATTACCATTCGCAAATCATTAACCAAAGGCGATGATGAAACACTTTATAAAATTAGTTGGAAATAGAATTAGTAAATAGTTTATAGAAGATAGTCAATAGTAAAAGTAGCCGGTATATAAATATCGGCTATTTTTTTTTATCATTTATACACAACCATCATCCTGGCTGCAAGTGCATCTCGTTTTTCTACTCCAAACAGTATTTTTACCAGTTCCAGCGAAAACTCCATGGCTGTACCTATACCTTTACCGGTAATAATATTCCCATCAGTTTCAAAGGGCATTCCTGTAAAAACAGCCTTACCCAGGTACTTTTCAAAACCAGGATAACATGTTGCTTTTTTATTATCCAGTAAATTCAGATTACCCAACACCATGGGGGCTGCACAAATGGCTGCCAAATACTTCCCTTTCGCCTGTTGCGATTTCAACAATTTATTTAATCCAAGATGTTTTTTCAAATTTTCGGCACCCGGCATTCCGCCTGGTAAAACAAACAGGTTACCCTCTTGAAAATCCATTTCATCAAATAGAGCATCGGCTAAGACCTTTATATTATGTGCGCCACAAACCTCTATACTATTTTCAACAGAAACTGTAATTACTTCGGCACCCGCCCTGCGTATAACATCTACAGGAGTTAAAGCTTCAACCTCTTCGAATCCATTGGCTAAAAAAACAAAAACTTTTTTCATAAACCCCGTATAAGTAAATAGTGAAAAGCAAGTTAATACATATTAATCGCTTTTAACTATTAAAAAAAGATAAAATATGTACATTTGCAGGCAAAATTAAATGTATGGAAGAGGTGTTTGAACACGAAGTATACTCAAAAAATGTTATTGAATTTGTTACAGTAGCCAATGAATACTGCCATTTCATTGAAAACATGAGGGAACTTGAACCACTTATGTTTGTTGAACAGGCCCAACGTATTCTGCCGCTTTTGTATTTAAAAGCTTCTATGTTGCCATCGCTTGAAAATATGCTTGACGAAAGCATGGAACGATTTGTAACTGAAGGGGATTATTACCAGGCACAAAACAATGTCGTTATGTTACTGGGCGAAGACGATAACTACACCCATATGTTTGATTCTACATACAAAGAAGGTTTTGAGCCGGAAAGCAATTCCATATCAGAAAATATGGCTGATATTTACCAAAACCTGAAAGATTTTGTAATGAACTATCGCAATGGCATTACAGAAATTATGAATGATGCACTTTGGGAATGCAAAATGAATTTTGAAGAGTATTGGGGTAGTTCCATTACCTATGCGATTCAGGCAATACATTTCCTGAAATTTAAAAAACAAGATTGGAACAATCAGGATGTGGCACCTCAGCCAAAAGAGTATAAGAAAAAGCGTTCGTTTTTCAACGATCGTCAGGATGATATAAATAGTGAATTAGAATAATATGTTTGCAGAACGGATTGAAAAGGAGGAGTTAAAAGCACTACCGGTTAAGAGTTTTGAAGGGGAGATTATCATTATTGATGATGCTAAAGATCTTGAAGAGTATATTCCATATCTTTTCAAACAAACGGTTATTGGTTTCGATACAGAAACCCGACCTTCCTTTAAAAAAGGAAAACTAAACCCGGTAGCATTAATGCAGCTTTCAACCGATGAATATGCTTTTCTGATCAGACTAAACAAAACTGAAATGCCGGAACCGGTTAAGCGTATTTTAAACGATGACCAAATTGTTAAAGCTGGTGTGGCCATTAGCAACGACATTTCGGGTTTGCGCCGCTCTTTTGACATAGAGCCGGCAAATTTTATCGATTTACAGGTTTATACCGAAGATTTTGACATACTTGATAATGCCCTTACAAAACTTTGTGGTATTATTTTAAACTTCAATATTTCCAAATCGCAAAGAATTTCGAACTGGGAGAACGAAGAACTTACCGATGCACAAAAACGATATGCAGCAACCGATGCATGGGTGTGCTTCGAAATATACAATAAGCTGGAAAAATACGAAACGGCAATATAATGAACATTAGCGCAAAAATTATTTTAAAATCCGGGAAAGATCAGTCGGTACGCCGATATCATCCATGGATTTTTTCGGGTGCCATCAAAAAAATGCATGGCGAACCACAGGAGGGAGATTTAGTAGAAGTATACGATAATAAAGACGAGTTACTGGCCATTGGTCATTATGCTATTGGGTCTATTGCCATTCGTGTGCTGACTTTCGATCAGGAAGAAGTTGATTTTGAATTCTGGAAGAAACGCATTCAAAACGCATTTAACCTGCGTAAAATGCTTGGATTACATTACCAGAACGACAATAACACATACCGATTAGTACATGCCGAAGGTGATTTATTACCTGGATTGATTATTGACTATTACGACGGAACAGCCGTTGTACAGCTGCACTCTGTGGGTATGTTTAAAGAGTTAAACAATATTGTTGAAGCTCTAAAAGAAGTTATTGGCGACGACCTGAAAGCCATATACAACAAGAGTGAAGCTACGCTTCCGTTTAAAGCTGAAACAGGCGTTGAAAACGGTTATGTTTATGGCGAAAGCAATATTGAATGGGCACTGGAATACGGCAATAAGTTTAAGGTAAATTGGGAAGACGGACAAAAGACCGGTTTCTTTATCGACCAGCGCGAAAACCGTAAATTACTTGGCCAATACTCTAAAGGACGCAAAGTTCTGAATATGTTTGGATATACTGGAGGATTCTCGGTATATGCCATGAAGGAAGGTGCCGAACTGGTACATTCCGAAGATTCATCGAAACTGGCGATTCAATTAACCAATGAGAACATTGATCTGAATTTCGAAGATACTTCACGACACGATGCTTTTGCTGTTGAAGCCTTCGAATATATGAAAGATATTAAAGATAAGTACGACATGATTGTTTTAGACCCACCGGCATTTGCCAAGCACCAGAAAGTGCTGCACAATGCATTGCAAGGGTATAAAAGATTAAATCAGCGTGCTTTGGAACAAATTGCTCCGGGCGGAATATTGTTTACCTTCTCCTGTTCGCAGGCAGTAAGTAAAGAGAATTTCCGTAAATCGGTATTTGTTGCTGCAGCCAATGCAAACCGAAAGGTTCGTATTCTGCACCAGCTAACACAGCCGGCCGATCACCCGGTAAGCATATACCACCCCGAAGGTGAATACCTGAAAGGTCTAGTACTTTATGTTGAATAGTTTAAATACTATTATATACTAAAAATCTGCGAAATAAACACCGGCCAATATGACCGGTGTTTTTTGTATATTATTATGCCTCTATCTGTTTTCTGTACTGATAAATATCTTCGATGGTTAATACCGACATATCGCGTTCATCGGCAAAGTCGATAATTTCGGGCAAGCGCGACATGGTTCCATCGGGATTTGTTAGTTCGCACAAAACAGCAGTATCGCCTAAACCAGCCAACTTAACCAAATCAATACTTCCTTCGGTATGGCCACGACGTTCGAACACTCCATTTGGTTTTGCTTTTAATGGGAATACATGTCCCGGATGAGCTAAATCGTTAGGAGCAGCAGTAGCTGAAATTGCGGTTCTAATTGTTTGAACACGGTCGGCAGCAGAAACCCCAGTGGTTACACCTTCCTTTGCTTCAATTGATACGGTAAAGGCAGTTTGGTTTTTACTGTTATTGGCCTGTACCATTTGTGGTAATTCCAATTGTTCAGCCTTTTCATCGGTAATGCATAAACAAACGATACCACTACATTCGCGAATCATTAAAGCCATATTCTCTACGCTCATATTTTGGGCAGCATAAATAATATCACCTTCGTTTTCACGATCTTCATCGTCAACCAACAATATACCTTTTCCTGTTTGCAAATTTTTAATGGCGGTCTCTACACGTTCCTTGTAATCGGAACCAAAATTCTTTATCGATTTCATTTTACCCTGAATTAATTTAATATACATACTTCTATTCCACAGGGCAAAACGCGACCATCCGTACGGATTTCCGGTAAGCATTTTTTTCTTCTCTCATCCAGACTTTAACTGTCGGTTTTGGAATTTCACCAAATCAATCCTTTTTACAGGAGTCGCGGACTATTACCGCCGGTAGGGAATTACGCCCTGCCCCGAAGAAATTATTTGAGCCAAAAGTAATAATCATTTTGGAAATGAAAGCAATAATCAGGGAAAAGTTCAAAGGTAGTGAATGGTGAGTGGTGAATGGTGAGTGGTGAGTCGCAGGTATCAAGTACCGTAAAGCTTATCATTAAAAAAAGTTTCACGCTAAGACGCCAAGAACGCCAAGGAAAGTTTCTAATCTATTATTTAAAAAGCATCAAATACCGAAATTATTCATTACACATTCTAAACTATTAATTATCTAAGAATCTTTCTTTCGTCGATAAGCTTGCATTGCTTAAGAGGAATTTGTTTTTCTGTCTCAATTCTGTTTAAAGGCAAGAACTCTATTTTATCTACAGAGCCAATAAACTCGAATATATAATCGTATTCATAAAAGCTTCGCTCTTTACGCCAGGTCATGGTAAAATCGGATTTACCATTTATCTTATACCTGATTCCTTTACCGGAATTTAATACCCCAAACTTATGATTTTGTCTTTCGGGAATACCAATAGCAAGCTTGTGGGATGTATAATTCAGAAATAATTCGTAACAATCCTGCTGGGTTTTAGCAATTTTAAATAACTCGAAGGCTTTCGGACTTTCAGGCTGTCGAAAATAAAAAATAAGCTCGTGCTTATCGTCCCTTTCTTTTCTTTGTAAAGAGAGGGAATCATAAAGCAGCAAACTTTTTTTGTGCTGCTCCATAAGAAACGGGTTAAAGCCATCAATATCCTGCAGCAAAATTAAATCGGCTGTTTTCAAATCGGTTTGGCTTTTGTATTCCTCAGGCAAATAAAGTGTATTATCCTTTACGTAACCATTTAACGATATAAAACTATCTTTTATCTGCTCAAACTGTTTCCTGTTTTCTGATGTATAGTTCTGCTTGGCAAAGCTTATTTTAGATCGGTATATTTGAATAATATCCGGCATTTTGTATCTGGTTAATTAAGCTGCAATATATTCATAAAATCGCAAACAATATGTGGTAGTTTGTACCAGGTACCGGAAAACTTATCATTAAAGAGAGGTTTCATGCTAAGACCCCAAGAAAGCCAAGAATAGTTTCTAATATATCATTTTAAAAATTATCAAGTACCGGAATTACTAATTACACATTATTAATTAAAAATTAAAAAAGCCCCATTCATTTCTGAACAGGGCTAAACCTCCATCAATTAACTATTAAAACTAAAAAAAGAACAATTATATAATCATATTTTAATTTTGTAGAGTCTGGTCTATTGTTACATCGTTTGTATGTTTATGTCTATGTGCTATTGATGTATGAATATTGTCGATTATAACATTTATTTCCTTAACCATTTCAGCAAACAACGGGTTTCTCGAAATTACAACCTGAACTTCGACAAACTTGAAAAATACCTCAATTGCATAATCTAGTTTTGTACGCAAATCTTTCGACGATTCCTCAGCAGTTTGATTACTACCCTTAACCTGACGACTTTTCAACGCATTATTTAGTTCTTCCAGGGCCTTCTCTTCAATTGCAATAAACTCATCGATTCCAAGCAATACAATAGCATCGACAGCTTTTTTATTTTTACGACAATTAACCAAAAACCGGCTGGCCTTTGCATTTTGTACCGGATAACTTTCGTTATGCATATTCCAGCCCTCCGATTTTATTAGCTGAATAATATACTCGGCTGCCATACGCTTAGCCTTGTCGGGATGCAATTTAAAAGCCTGCAGCAGATACTTTAACGAACGTGCCGCATTATTAAAAACATTATCGGCAGCAATTACATTTTTGGTTTCGAATACCGTATTCAGCCGACCATTGTTTGCTTCCAGCCCAAGAGTGTATTTTTCGATATTATTTGGCAAAGCCTGGGCAGCAAGCATTGTCCAATCTATTTTTTTACTAACAGTTACTAAGCTTTTCCCAAGAGCAACACATTCGTCGTTTCGGAATTGATATAAATGAACTGAGTTTATCATAAGTAATTTTTATTAATTAATACACTACAAGTTCCGTCAATTTATTGTAAACATCAAGTACAATAACATCAGGAATAAACAAAATCCACATTTTATATAACACTGATATAAAGTTGTATATAAAAATTATTTTTAATATATTAAAGAGCACAGTCAGTTTTTATTGCTACCGCAACAAACGGAATAACACGAACCATAAAGCATAGAAGTAATTTCATATAGATAAAACAAACAATCTAAAATTGACGTTTTTAACAACAATCAGATAAATTGCCAAAAGATAATTGCCGAAAAGAGACTCACAGGTTTCCTGAATTCAACTTAAAACCAAAAAACAAAGCTCTGCTACATAAAACATACAAAAACAACTGCCAACACATTGCTTTTTATAAGTCGCAATGCTTCCCGTTTTCTGGAAGTAAATAAATTCATGCTAAAACATACATTTCTGGTTATAGTAACATACTTCGTTATGAAAAAATGTAGTTCCGGATTTTAGGAAATAGACATTATCAACATAAAACGATCTTCCAAACACCCTGCAACATACCTTATATATATAAAGAGTGCTTCTGCATTTTGAGAAGCATACTTTTTGCTGCCCATATATACTTACCAAAAACCGGGAGCTTGTTTTATATTCCCGGAGAACGCTTACGAAAAACCAGAAGCCTGTTTTATGATGATAAAGAATATAGTACAAAACATATCTGACCCTCGTAGGGTTAATCGCACTTTTGGCTCTACAACTTATTATTATTATATTGGAAAATCATTCTCAGTCTAATACAAATGGACAGTTGACGGCAAGCGGAAGAAGTAAGTTTTAAATCTGTTCTTTCAATCAATTTAAAACCGGAATAATAACACTGAAAAAATAAAGAAAAAAACAATGACTATTAAACCTATATCTTTTTCGAAATCAATAATATACTTTATTGTTAGTTCAACACTAATATATCTAGGGCTTTATAATGGGATTCCTTTTCTTCTATCTCAAGGCTATCCTTTTCTAGTTGGATACATGATATTCTTTTATGCTCCGTTTGTGCTGTTATTCGCCACAGCACTGATTCTTTACAAAAAAGAAGGTAACAAATGGAATTGGACTGATTTTAAAAATCGATTACGCTTAAAAAAACTGAGTAAAAAAGACTGGTTATGGGCTTTGGGGCTTCTTATTTTTGGCCTAATTACATATGTAGGTTTGGCACCTATTGGTAACTGGCTTGCACAATTTCCATTTTTTAGTCCGCCCGATTTTTTTCCGGCAGAGATAAACCCCAACAAAACAGCTACTCCAGGTTATATGATGGATTATAAATTGGCTGGTCAATATTGGGTTCCTTTTGCTTATTTTATTGGATGGTTTTTTAATATCTTCGGAGAAGAGTTTTTATGGAGGGGTATTATTTTTCCCCGGCAAATAGAGAAGTATCATTCAAAAGCATGGATATTCCATGGGATAATATGGACATTTTGGCATTTTTTCTGGACCTGGAATGTTATCGTTATTTTTCCATTTGCTATGGCCTTATCATATGTTGTTTATAAACGACAAAACACATGGATTCCTATTTTTGCTCATGGTCTGATGAATGCTATTCCGCTTATATTAATTATAATACAAGTATTTAAATAAAGCCCCCGGCACGGCATTCAATAACAAAACCAAATAAATGCACGAATCACTTAACAATAGATACATATCCCCTATCTTTGTTGGCTGAAAACTTTAAATAAGTAATCATATAAACTATTTAAAATGTCAGAGAATTATAAGTTTGTTCAAAATACAAAATGCGAATATTTTCCTTGCCATAAAACCAATAATATAGACGAATTTAATTGCCTGTTTTGTTTTTGCCCATTATATATGCTAAAAGATAAATGCGGTGGTAACTACAAGTACACAAACGGGTTTAAAGATTGCAGCGACTGTACCATACCGCATACCAAAAATTCCCATGACTATATAATGAGCAAAATGGGTATGGTTACCGAAATTGCCAGTAAACAAGAGTAATTTTCGTTTCTGCACAACAGACGTTTAAGGTAGTTTAAAGATATTGAGATTACCTTATTTAAAGGTGCAAATAAAAAGCTGGCAGCAGTTAATACAGAAGCAAAATAAGAGTATTGTTTTTAACTGAAAATAATACAACCATGGCATATAATTATAAAGATTTGAATGGTGTTTTTATTACAAATATTCCGATATCGGCCAAACAATATTCTGAATAAAAAAGCTTTACTTATAGAATAAAGCAATTTCTAAAATATTAGTTAACGTTGCAGAGTAAAGCCTCTGAACAGGCAGCAATGACTAAAATTTACATTTTAAAAATGCAATGTGCAACAAAATGTTTAACTTGGCCTTGTGTATTTTTGAAAGCAATTAACTTCCGTATGACCTGCGGAACATAAGCGAATAGTTGTACACAGCGTTATTCATGTAACAACATTAATATGAAATTAGAGATAAACACTAAAAAGATAAAGCACATTGCTAAAGAAAAAGAGGAAGAGAACATCTCTTTTCATAGTTATCTTCAGGGACAGGATTCTGAAAAGGTAGATGAGATTGTTCATCGACTTTATGAAGAAATTGTACATCAAATCGACTGTACAGAATGTGGCAATTGCTGTCTAAACCTTAGGCCTGTAGTATCAGATAAGGAACTTAACAAATTTGTTGAGCCCAAAAACATTGAGGCATTTAAGTATTTAGAGAGTTTTCCATGTAAATCTATTAAGGACAAGAAATGTACTATATACTTAGACAGGCACGAAGAGTGTAGGGAGTATCCTTATTTACATCAAAATAATTTTGTGAAAAGATCTCTTGGCGTACTTCAAAACTACGAAATATGCCCTATTGTTTTTAATGTTTTTGAGCTATTGAAAACAGAGTTAGGCTGGAGGAATAGATAAAAACCGGTTGACTGCAACGCATACAATTCATAAACCGTATCGCACTACCTGGTTGTTTCGCTAATATTAACAGCAACGCCTCCATAAAACCTTCAAGGCAACAGCTATCGTAGAGTACGGTTTTATATTAATGACGATTAATTAATAAGATATTTAATCCGGCCTTGCAGCTCCCTAAAGTTTTCGAAGACTGAACAGAATTCAGTATCGTTAATTGTTATTTTTAATGCAATTGCATTAATTATTTTTCCATTAATCGGTAACTACCTTAATATTAATCAGGAAACATTTGGCACATGGGCAGCAATTGCTATTCACGATACCAGCTCGGTGGTGGGTGCAGGAGCAACATACGGATCAAAAGCTCTTGAAGTAGCTATTACTATAAAATTAATAAGGGCATTATGGATTATTCCTTTGTTGACAGTTATAGCATTTACTCAAAAAAGTAAAACAAGCGGAAAAGTTAAGATTCCCTGGTTTATCGGGCTTTTTATAGCAAGTATTATTTTAGCATATTTATTTCCGGCAGAAGCAAATACTTATGCTCACTTAAATTGGTTAGGCAAGCGTGGAATGGTAATAGCGCTCTTTCTTATTGGTTCGAACATCACTTTTTCAGAAGCTAAAAGAGCAGGTCTAAAAAGCTTTATTTTAGGCGCATTACTTTGGTTTTTAATTGGTATAAGTTCATTAATAGCCCTTACAACTAATATATAACTGCAATTATAATACAAGCAAAAACCTATTATTAAAGCTAAATAAAAACATTTTTTCTCTCAGAGTTATACTATTTTAATGAAAATAGATATATTTATCTACAAATCCATAAAGTATAATAATGAAAACATTAATAAGTATTTGCACAGTGCTGTTTAGCTCAATACTATTATTTTCTTGTACAGAAACATTAAATAATACGGATGATAATACAGTAGATTATTCAGGAACAACTGGTACTGAAGTTAACCAGGAAGGTAATGAGTTTAAATGGGTAGGAATAGGTACGCAGATTTGGATGGCAGAAAATCTGGATGTAACATCATTAAACGATGGTACTCAAATACCTAATATTACAGACGACGTAGAGTGGAGCAACCTGTATACACCTAGTTACGTATGGTATGCCAACGAACCTAATTATAGAGATTCTTTAGGAGCAATGTATAATTGGTATGCTTTGGAAACTCAAAAATTATGCCCCGAAGGATGGCATATTCCTAATACTACAGAGTGGGAAACATTAAAACAGTATCTTTCAGACAATGGTAATGAAGGACACGAAGGTACAGCACTTAAAGCATTAATTGGTTGGGGTGAGTCCGGAAATGGTACAGATTTGTATGGTTTTTCAGCCATGCCTGTTGGTTATCGCAGCTATGACGGAACCTTTATGAATACTAATAGTGCCGGTAGTTTTGCTAGTTTCTGGTCAACAACAGTTACCAATCCTGCTACAGCTGATGGTTGGGAAGTTGCTTCTAACAATACTACTATGAGTAAGAATCCTACATTTAAGAGCATAGGCCGTAGCGTTAGATGTATTAAAGATTAAATATGAAAAAATACTATCTATTAAAAAGAATAGTATTCTTTTCCATTCTAATAATTGGTTTGGCTCAAACTAGTTGTAATAAAAAAAATATTACAATAAATGAGTTAATGCTTGAATTGCAAGATGGCGATATAATATTCCAAACCTCTTTATCGGCTCAAAGCAAAGCCATACAGTTAGCTACGCATTCAAAATACAGCCATATGGGCATGATTTATAAAAAGGATCAAGCCATTTATGTTTTTGAAGCCGTACAACCTGTTAAACTGACACCGCTCGAAGTATGGATTAAACGTGGTAAAAACGAACATTTTGTTGTAAAAAGGCTAAAGGAATCTGACAAAGTTTTATCACCGGAAGTCAAACTAAAAATAAAAGAGTTAGGTAAGCAATTTTTAGGTAAAGATTACGACATCTACTTTGAATGGACGAATAATCGAATATATTGCTCTGAATTAGTATGGAAAATATATAAGCAGGCAGCTAATATCGAAATCGGGAAATTAGAGACTCTTGAAGATTTTGATTTATCTAATGAAGTTGTAAAAAAGATATTAGTGGAACGCTATGGCGATAAAATTCCCAATAATGAAATTGTAATTTCACCCGAAAGTATGTTTAATTCGGAGAAGCTGATTACTATTTTCGAAAACTAATTAAAGCATTTACACTCCTTTTAATTTACATATGAGAAAAATGTCAGCAAGATTATTTTTAATTCTGCTGACATTTATCCTCTAATATCTACTTAAAGACTAGCAAAGTCTTATTTTCCAAACATCACATCCAAAGGATTCTGAACCTGCTTCCTCATCCTGTTATCATATTGCAAATAGAGTAAGGTAGTTTGAATATGCTTATGTCCTAATAGTTCTTTTATCATAAAAAGATTAGTTCCAATACTTAAATGATGTGTGGCAAAAGAGTGTCGAAGTGAATGCAAGCCAACTTTCTTCTTTATCCCCTCACGTTTAATGGCTTGTTTAAGTGCCCATCCCATTGCCGAAGCAACAAGCTGACTTCCCTTTTTACGTCCGTTAAAAAGATAATGTTCAGGTTTAAATTCTTCAATATAGATATCCATCTCCTGTAAAAAATGTTTCGACAGCTGGGCAAAACGATCCTTACCACCCTTTCCCTGACGAATATGAATTTGCATATTTTTACGGTCGATATCAGTAAGTAGAATCCCAGGCACCTCTCCTCTTCTGAGTCCTGCAGAATATATCAACATAAGAAGCAAGCGATGTTTCCGATTCGCTGTTCGCTCAATTACATTCTTTAATTCAATACCGGTAAATACTTCGGGAAGATATTTCACAGCTTTCGGATAAGGAATCTCTTTAATAATATCAGGTCGATCAAGAAACCAATTATACAAATAGCGAATACCGGAAACAACGATTCTCATTGAGTTACGACTGAACTTACGCTCCTCTTTTAAATAGACCAGGAAATTAAAAACATCATCAGTATTTAAATCTTCCGGATGCTGTTTACAATACTTCAACATTAATTTTACTCCATAAATGTAATTATTTATCGTATTATAAGCATAGCTCTGAAGAAGCATACGCTTACGCATTTTCCCTAATAAATAATCAACATCTACTTGTTCTTGTACTTGTTCTTTCATCATTCTTTAATTCAGTTCAAATTTTGAACATATACATGAAAAAACGATTTTAGTTCTACGAACTAAACTGAATTAACAACAATGAAAAACTGAAACAAACAGGCTTATAATATGACAAAAAGCGATTTTATCTTCTGAATAATACACCAAAATATAACCTTGGACCTCCGGCATAATCGTTGCGAACATCACCCACCATATTGATAATATAATCGGCCTTACAAACGAGCTTAAGATTATCTCTTAAAACATACTCCAGGCTAATTGCAGGGGCAGCTAAAAATACAGAATATACTTTGTACATAGCCTCATCGGGGATATTATCCTCAATACTGCCATTAATAAAATAAAGATCCTTCACCTCACCACCACCCAATGTAAGGCCAACAACAGGAATAATCCGACCGATGGTATATTGATACTCGCCAACAATACCACCCCAGCCCATTTTATAAATTCCATCGTTACTTCGGTAAGGCATATTTGTTGCGTAGCCTTCGGTGCCTAATCGAAAATGAGAACCTAAATGAAAAACAAGTTTTCCTCCAATACCATTACATAAGCCTTCGCTTGGATAAATTAAGCGACTATTAGAAATATAACCTGCATGCAAAAACATACCACCGGAAAACAGGTGTTGCTTTTCCTGCGCATTTACAGTATATGAGCCGATAAGAAGAAACAGTACTAAAGACCTATACAAAACAATTTTCATGTCACATTCATTTTATAACTAAATTTGAATACTCGAAGATAGGAAAATTGCGTCAATCGCAGAAGGTAAATTTATGATCAACTTCGGGAAACTTAAGAAAATTTATCTTTGTTTAAACTCGTTTTCAAAACGCTTTGCCAACTCCTTATGCTTTTCCCAGTTACCGTAAACAGCGCCAGTAGCTATATATTTATTAATGAAGGGCAAATAAGCTTCATGTACTTCACCTGCAGCTTCATTCTGAAATGGAGTTTGAATCAATGGCATAAAGGTATGCAGGTGAATCTTTGCTCCCATTTTTACAAGCTTCTGCATTACTGATACCGACTGAACAACATCCTCTTTGGTTTCACCAGGCAAACCAACAATCATATCAACATAAGCCTTAAATCCTGCTTTAAGAGTTAATTCAGTAGCATTTAAAACCGAATCAACATTATGTCCTCGACTGGTTGATTTCAGCAATTTATCGCTACCTGTTTGGGCTCCGATTACCAAATTATCGTTAGCTGCATAAGTTTTCAGCAAACGAATGGTCTCTTCATTTACAAAATCGGGTCGCACTTCACTGGGGAAAGAGCCGATAAATAGCTTTAGTTTAGGATTTATCCTTTTAATACCTGTAAAAAGTTCCTCCAGCGCCGAATAATTAATACGTTGCTTTGTACTACTCCCATATGAGAATGCATTGGGTGTGGTAAATCGAATATCTTTAAAAGGAATACGATTCAGATCATCAACATATCCCAGAATTTTATCGAGACTACGATGCCGAAGCTTATGGCCAAATATGCGAGGCGTTTGACAATAATTACAGCCAAATATACAACCACGGGAAATTTCCAGGGGCCCGATTTTATGATGCTTCAGATTAAATGGTGTAAATTTATCGAGGTTGGCGGCAGGCCTTGCTTCTGTAACTATAGTTTTTTCGCCTTGCTTATATGCAATTCCTTTAATTGAACTAAACTCCTGATTATTATTAAGAGCATCAAGTATTTCCAGTATACACTCCTCTC
>Ga0070729_10004674_pt1 | contig 14689 bp, 12 predicted proteins | sample tdDd472_FD_66725 | JGI IMG/M metagenome (GOLD analysis project Ga0070729, IMG submission 66725) | Marine sediment microbial communities from the Atlantic coast under amendment with organic carbon and nitrate - tdDd47.2 | ecosystem: Environmental > Aquatic > Marine > Coastal > Sediment | place...
CGGGCTCGCGTTCCAGGTGGTCGGGACGACCGCCTGGTAGTTCTTGATCTTGCCGCCTTCGACGACGACCCAGTGGGTGAGCGTTCCGCGCGGCGCCTCGTGGCTCCCGACGCCCTGGATCTCGCCCTTGGGGAACTGCGGCGCGTTGTAGATCGTGGTGTCGCCCTTCAGCACGTTGTCGACGAGCATCTGCCAGTGCTGGATTGCCGTGTCGGCCAGCACGCAGCAGCGAATCGCGCGCGCGGCGTAGCGGCCCATGGTCGACATCAACATGCCGGGTGTGACCTTCTTGCCGGAAATGGCCTCGACGGTCTCGATCGCCTTGTTGGTCCACTTGACAGTGAGCGGATCGCCGGTGGCGTAGCCCATCAGCACCTGCGCGAGCGGGCCGACCTCCATCGGCTGGCCGTCGTAGCGCGGTGCCTTGACCCAGCTGTACTTGCCGTCTGCCTGCCAGTCGGTGTAGTTCGGGACGGTGTCACTGACAAACGGGCTCTTGGGGCCGTCGCCCTTGTACCAGGCGCGCGTCACGTCCTCGGTGACCGCCTTGCGGAACGGTGCGTCTTGCCAGTCCTCGATCTTGCGAAGACCCGCGAGGTCGCCGCCCATGATCACGCCGCCCGGCATGCTGAATTGGGTTGCCATGCTGTCGATCGGCAGGTCGGGAACCGCCAGGTAGTTTCGGTGGCCCGCTCCGTAGTCGAACCACTCGGGATAGAACGCCGCAATCGCACAGCAATCGGGGAAGTACACCTCCTGCACGAACGGAACGACCTTATCGAGGATCGTCTTCATGGCGTACAGGCGATCCATGTTGAGCGTCGCGAGGCTGTCCAGGTTGATTGCGTTCTGGACGCCGCCGACCGCCACGTTCTGGATGTGCGGGGTCTTGCCGCCGAGCATGCCCGTGACCTGGTTGGCGAGCCGCTGGAAGTCGAGCGCCTGCAGGTAGTGCGACGTGGCCAACAGGTTCACGTCGGGCGGAAGCTTCATCGCCGGGTGTCCCCAGTAGCCATGCGCGAAGATGCCGAGCTGCCCGCTGTCGAGCAGTCCCGAAATTTTCTCCTGCACCTGCGTGAGTTGCTGCACGGAGTTGCCCGGCCAGTTCGACAGCTTGCCGGCCAGCGCGGCGGTTGCCTTCGGGTCGGCCTTGGGGACCGTCGAGACGTCGACCCAGTCGAGCGCCGACAGGTGGTAGAAGTGCACGATGTGGTCGTGCAGGCCGTGCGCGATCAGGATCAGGTTGCGGATGTACTGCGCGTTGGCCGGGATCTCGAGCTTGAGCGCGTCCTCGACGGCGCGCACCGAAGCGAGCGCATGGACCGTTGTGCAGACGCCACAGAAGCGCTGCGCGAACAACCACGCCTCGCGCGGATCGCGGCCCAGCAGGATCTCCTCGATGCCGCGCCACATGGTGCAGCTGGCCCAGGCATCGGTGACCTCGTTGTTCTCGACTTCGACATCGATGCGCAGGTGGCCCTCGATGCGGGTAATGGGGTCGATCGTGACTCTAGGCATCGGCCTTCCTCTCGGAATCACGCTCGTGTTTGGCGTGGTCCATCATTGCGTACCAGGAGCGGAGCGGCGCGGGCAGCACGGCGAAGAGCTTGACCGCGAGGATGTAGGCGGCACCCGCCATCGACATCAGGCCGGCCGTGATCAGCAGCTCGGCGACCGACGGGAAGTAGATGTACTCCACCCCGGGGCTGTAGGTGACGGTGGTGGGCAGGAATCGATAGAGCAGCCCGCCGACGCACGCCAGCAGCGCCATCGTGAATGCCACCCGAGGCGTTTCGCGCAAGCGCGGTTTGAGCAGCACCAGGGCGGGAATCAGCACGAGCAGGTTCTCGATCAGGAACGCGATGCTGACCGCGTCCAGTTCGAACGCCTGGCCGAGTTGTCCGCGGATGATCAGGTCCGCGAAGCGGAAGACGAGCCAGAACAGGATCAGGCCGGAGAGCAGCTTGGCCAAAGAGCCGATGACCTTCATGTCGAGGGGGCGGCGCCAGACGAGACAGGACGCCATCACGCAAACGATCACGAAGGCCACGCCGCAGATCGCAGCCTGGAACAGATAGAGGAGCGGCAGGACGGGCGATTGCCACAGCGGATGCACCTTGTCGCCCGCCAGCACCAGCAAGCCGCCAAGCGATGACTGGTGGCCGATCGGAACCACGAACGCGCCGGCGATCATGAACGGATAGATCGAGCGCATGCGCGGGCGCCACTTGCGGATGCGATCGCGCTGCTTCTTGTTGCCCGTGAACCAGATGCGCTCGACGATCAGCGGCGAGTTCTCGAACGCGAGGAAGATCAGGCAGTAGATCGGCATGGCGATCGTGACCTCCCACAGCGCGGACTCCGTGTTCCACTTCCATGGCAGCAGCGCGTTCCACATGTTCCACGGACGCCCGACGTCGGTGATCAGGCCAACGAGACCGGTGAAGTAGAAGAGGAAGCTCGTCACCAGCGCGGCGCGCATGATGGAGTGGAGCTCCTTCTTGTGGAACACCCACGCGGCGATTCCGATTGCCATGGCGCCGGATCCGAGTGCCGTGAGGGCCATCACGTTGAACGTCTTCCAGACACCCCAGGCGTACTCGTCGGTGCTGCCGACGAACGGCCCGAGGCCGCCCATGAATCGCATGCCGGCCAGGACGGTACCGATGGCGATGAACAGAAGCAGCAGGACGAACGTGGGCGTGAAGATCGGGGCTTCCCAGACCGGCACGCCGCGTTGCCAGATGTTGACCCTGCCGGGGCGCATCTCGTGGACGTCGTAGGGGCGTGAGCGGCTCATAGCTGATCCCTCAATCCCTGCTCGGTCTCGGCCTGCATGGCTTCCTCGTCGTGCTCCCGCCAGTTCTTCCGGACAAGCGTGACGAAGAAGACGTAGAGCATGATGGGAAGCACCATGAACCAGGTCATCATGCGGTGGACCTTCGATCCGTACGAGGGCAGTGACTTGTCCGACAGCTTCGGCAGACCGATGGCGCCGAACGGAACGTGGGACAGGTACAGCACCTGCGTGCCGCCGCCGTCCTTCTCGCCATAGACGCGTTCTTCGTGATACGTGCCGGGGTTCTTCGCGATCCGGTTCTTCGCCTCGTTCAGCAGCATCCTGCGCTGGCCGAAGGTGACCGCCCCGGTCGGGCAGACCTGCGTGCAGGCCGGCTGGCTGAACTCGTCCAACCGGTGGTCGCACATCTGGCACTTGACGATCTTCGGATTGAATTTCTCCCACTCGAACTTCGGAATCTTGAACGGACAGACGACCTCGCAGTAGCGGCAGCCGATGCACTGCTTCGGGTTCCAGGCGACGATGCCCTTGTCGCCCTTCGTCAGGGCCTGGAACGGGCAACCGGACACGCAGGCGGGGTCGAGGCAGTGCATGCACTGCTGCTTGACGAACGACCAGTCGGTTTCGCCCTGGTATAGCTTGATGATGTTCTTGGTCTGGCTGTTCAGGGCGGTCGGTGTTTGCCACAGTCCGCCGGAGAGGGCGGTGTCGGGGACAAGGTCGTTCGCTTCCGTGCAGGCGGCGACGCACGCTTTGCAACCGATGCACAACGTTGTGTCGTAGAGCATGCCGACCGCGTCGGCCGGAACCTTGGGAGGAGTGCGCGCTTCGACCGGGCTGCTTGCGGCGGCTACGGCAAGTCCGGTGCCGCCACAGGTCCGGAGAAAGTCGCGGCGGCTGTAACCGCTCATTCCTCGCTCGTTTCCTTTTCGCTTTCACCCTCGGTGCCCGGGACGCTGACGTCTCCCGGCTTGTCGGAGAATTTTCTCGACGCCACGTACGCGCCTGCGACCACGGCGCCGACACCGAATCCGACGAGTCCCGTCGCGATCGGGTCGATCTGCCCGGACGGGGCGGTGACGGCGGGGTAGGTGGCGGGCGGCTTCGGGTCGGGTACCGGTGCCTTGTCGAAGATCGGCATCTTGAACGCGATGTCGCGTTCGGTGCAGCCGACGCACGGCGCACCGATGCCGATCGGCCAGACGCCCGGCGTCTCGTTGAAGTGACGGGTGGAGCAGCCGGCGTGCGTGACGGGACCCTTGCAGCCCAGCTGATAGAGGCACCAGCCCTGCTCGTGGCCGGCGTCACCGAACTGCTCCGCGAACTCGCCTGCATCGAAGTGGGCGCGGCGCGGACAGTGGTCGTGAATGTAACGATCGAACGCGAACAGCGGCCGCTTCTCGTCGTCGAGCTTCGGCAGCGTTCCGGCTGTGGCGTACTGCAGGGCCACGCCGAGCAGTGTGTACGGGTTCGGCGGGCAACCCGGAATGTTCACGATCGGCTTGTCCTTGATAATGGAGTCGACGCCTACGGCACCGGTCGGGTTGGGGCCGCTGGAAGGAATGCCACCCCAGGATGCGCACGAGCCGATTGCAATGATCGCGGCCGCGTTCGCGGAGACTTCCGTCAGCGATTCGATCGCGGTCTTGCCCGCGATCTTCGCGTAGATGCCGTTGTCCTTCTGCGGAATCGAGCCTTCGACGATGAGGATGTACTTGCCGGCGTTCTCCTTCATCGCGTCGTGCAAGGCCGCTTCCGCCTGCTTGCCCGCGGCGGCCATCAGTGTCTCGTGATAGTCGAGCGAGATGAGGTGCAGGATGAGCTCGGCAACGTCGGGTTGCGAGGTGCGCAACAGTGTTTCCGTGCATCCGGTGCAGTCCTGGAAATGCAACCAGATGACGGACGGACGTCGCGCCTTTTCGAGTGTCTCGGCGACATCCTGCGCTCGAACCTTTTCGGTGAGCGCGAGCCCGAATGGCGCTGCCACCATCAACCTCCCGCAGAATTCAAGGAAGCTCCGGCGGCTTACGCCGCAACGCCGGAAGTGTTCTCCGATCGTTTCAGGCTGACGGTGGGTCATAGACACCCCTTTGTTCCCAGTACCGTAAGCCCGGGGAGTGGCCGTAACCAAGTAATTTTGTGCTAGGAATCGACTTCGAATTCGACCCGATCAAGTACCAATTCGTCGCCGCCGCGCAGGCGTGCAGCCACGTCACACTCGGGACAGCGCTTGATCGCGCGGTTGTCGATTGGGCGACCGCAGAGCGCACAACCCCACTCGGCCGCAACCGTGTGGATGACGAGTTCCGAGCCGTCGCAAAGGGTACCAATCGGGGCCGAATTCCAAGCGGTCTGCAACAGCTCGACTTCCACGCCGGATTGCTCGCCGATCGTCAGTTCGACGCGCACCGCGCGGGACGCTCCGGGCTTCGGAGCGCGTTCCTCGATCATGCGCAGGAGGGAGAGGGCAATCGAATACTCGTGCACGACGCTGTATGGTAGACGCAAGGAGTTGCTCTTATGTGCGAAACGTGCGGATGCGGCGATCCCGAGGTAGTCCCGGTCGAAGTGAAGGAAAACATCCTGCGCGAGAACGATCACATCGCGGGACACAATCGCGAGCACTTCCAAAACCACGGCGTAAGAGCGATCAACCTGATGGGCTCTCCCGGAAGCGGCAAGACGGCGTTGTTGGAAGCGACCGCACGCGCCGTCGGCGACCGCTTCAAGCTTGCTGCGGTGAGCGGGGATCTCGCGACCGAACGCGACGCCGATCGGCTGTCCGCGGTCGGGATCAAGTCCCGTGCGATCACCACGGGAACCGCCTGCCACCTGGATGCGCGCCTCGTGCATCGCGCTCTGCACGACATGCCCGAGTGGGGCGCCTCCGACTACTTCTTCATCGAGAACGTCGGCAACCTCGTTTGCCCGGCGATCTACGACCTCGGCCAGGACGCTTGCGTTGTGGCAATCTCGGTCACCGAAGGCGACGACAAGCCGCTCAAGTATCCGGTCATGTTCCGGGACGCCGACCTTGTCGTGCTGACCAAGACCGATCTGCTGCCGTATCTGCCGGACTTCTCGGTGGATCGGTTCGAGCAGGCTTTGGCCACCGTCATGCCGGAGCCGCGTTGCCTGCATCTTTCGGCGACGAACGGGGAAGGTGTCGCGGAGTGGGTGGACTGGCTCAGCAGATCCGAGGCAGTTGCTCGCCACTCATAAGATCGACGATCCGCTCGCCACCAATTCGGCTCTTGAGGCGCACTGACCCGGCGTGGTCCGCGACCACTTCGCCGATGCGCGCGGCGTCGCGGCCCAGGGGCTGCGAGCGCATTGCAGCGAGCGCATGCTCCGCGTCTTCGGGAGGCACGATGGCGAGACACTTGCCTTCGTTCGCCACGTACAGCGGATCCAGCCCGAGGATCTCGCACGCGCCGCGGACATCCGCCCGGACCGGAATCGCCGCCTCTTCCAGTCGGATGCCGACCTGAGAGCTCACCGCGATCTCGTGCAACGTGCTCGCCAGCCCGCCCCGCGTCGGATCGCGCAGCACGCGAACGTGCGACGTTTGCAGAACGGCATCGACGAGCGGGCCGAGCCACGCCGAGTCCGTTTCGAGCACGGTCTCGAATTCCAATCCCTCACGTACGGAGAGAATCGCGATGCCGTGGGTCGCGATCTCGCCGCTGACGAGGACGACGTCACCGGGCTCTGCGGAGCTCGGGTCGATCACGACGCCATGGGGCACAACCCCGATGCCGCTGGTGTTGATGTAGACGCCGTCACCCTTGCCGCGATCGACGACCTTGGTGTCCCCCGTTGCGATCGGGATGTCGCCGACCGCATCGCGCATCGAGCAGACGATCTTCCAGAGGCTCTCCATCGAGAACCCCTCTTCGAGGATGAACCCCGCCGACAACGCCAGCGGCTTCGCGCCGCACATGGCGAGGTCGTTCAGCGTTCCGTGCACCGCCAGCGAGCCGATGTTGCCGCCCGGGAAGAACAGCGGATGCACCACGAACGAGTCGGTGGAGAACGCAAGGTCGCCGATCCGGGCGCCGTCGTGCTGCGCCTCGAGCAGGTCATTGCGGAATGCGGGTCGGAACACCTTGTCGAGCAGCATCTGCGTCATGCGGCCTCCGCCGCCGTGCGCAAGCTGTACCGTCGGGTAGTCAGAAAGGGGCAACGGGCATTCAAAGTTCATGGCGTGCGTAGGCGTAGTAGGCGGCGCAAGCGCCCTCGGATGAGACCATCGGCGCGCCGAGCGGCTTCTCCGGCGTGCAGCGTGTTCCGAACGCGGGGCATTCGTGGGGCTTTTGGCGGCCGCGCAAAACCTCGCCCGCGATGCACTCGGCGCACTCGGGCGCCGGTTCGCCGGCCAGCGGGAAACGAATCGCCGCATCGAACGCCTTGAAGTCCGGCGCCAATCCGAATCCACTCGCGGGAATCACCCCGAATCCTCGCCAGGCGCGATCGCACACGGTGAACACTTCATCGAGCAGCGCGCGGGCGGGCCGGTTGCCCTCGCGCTGGACCACGCGCTTGTATTGGTTTTCGACGCCGAAGCGACCCTCCTCCAGCGCCTTGACGGTGAGGTAGATGCCGTGGAGCAGATCGAGTGGCTCGAAGCCGGTCACGGTGATCGGAATGCGGAAGCGCTCCGCAAGCGGCTCGTACTCCTCGTAGCCCATGACCGTGCAGACGTGTCCGGCGGCAAGGAATCCCTGCACGAGATTGCCTTCGTCGGACAGGATCGCCTCCATCGCGGGCGGCACGAGCACATGCGAGCTGAGCAGGAAGAAGTTGGTGAGGCCGAGATCGCGCGCGCGGCGGACGGCCATTGCGTTTGCGGGCGCGGTCGTTTCGAAGCCCACCGCGAAGAAGACGACACTGCGATCGGGGTTGCGCTGTGCAAGAGCGACCGCATCGAGAGGCGAGTACATCATGCGAACGTCCGCGCCCCCGGACTTCGCACTGAGCAGATCGCAGTCGCTCCCGGGAACGCGCAGCATGTCGCCGAACGACGCGAGGATCGTCTCCGGACGTCGCGCGATCTCGATGGCGTGGTCGATGAGCGACACCGGTGTCACGCAGACGGGGCAGCCGGGGCCGTGCACGAGCGTGATCGGTTCCGGCAGCATCCGGTCGATGCCGGAACGCATCAGCGTGTGCGTCTGCCCGCCGCAGATCTCCATCAGCGTCCACGGCTGCGTGACGACATCCTCGATACGCGTCAACAGTCGTTGCGCGTCCTGCTCGCTTCGATACTCGTCGATGTACTTCACGAGTCCGGAGCGAGTTCCTCGTCGAGTGCGCCTTCCTCCTTGAGCCAGGCGAAGACGCGTTTGGCTTCGTCCTCGTCGACGCGGCTCAGGGCGAACCCGACATGGACGAGCACGTAGTCGCCGACTTCAGCTTCCGGCACGTAGGCGAGACAGACTTCCTTGCGGATGCCACCGAAGTCGACCTTACCCATGTGCATCCCGAGCGGGTCGGGTTGGATCTCGATGAGTTCACCGGGTACGCCCAAGCACATGACTGAAGGTTACTCGTTGGCGGCCGCCACGGCCACCTGTCCGAGAGCAATGCCGCCATCATTCGGCGGAAGTTCGCGGTGAATCAGGACCGTGAAGTTCTCTGATTCGAGACGTTGCAGCGTGCCCTCAAGCAGTCGCATGTTCTGAAAACAGCCACCGCTCAACGCAACGGTCGGGCATCCCGCTTCGTGCGCCACTTCGGTGATCACATCGAGCAGCGTGTTGTGAAAGCGCGCGGACGCGATCGCGGGATCCGCATCGAGCGCAGCGATCGTCGGCGCCCAATCGATCACGCCGTCGCGGACCGGCATCTCGTAGCTCCCGCTCTCGTGCGGGTCGGCGATCCACTCAAGCATCATCGCCGCCTGCCCCTCGAACGCCGAGCGCTGTTTCAGCCCGAGGATCGCCGCGACGCCGTCGAACAGGCGACCCGCGCTTGTCGTCCACGGCGCAAGCGTCCCGCGTTCGATCATCTGGCGCAGCAACGCGACCTCGGCCGCCGTGAACGCACCCTCGGGCTCAACGCCCAGCGCCAACGCGGAACGACGGGGTTCGCGAGCCGCCGCGTCGCCGCCCGGCAGTCGGAACGGTTTGAAGTGCGCCACCCGCTCGTAACCGCGTGCGTCGCCGAGCAGAAACTCGCCGCCCCAGATGGAGCCGTCAGGCCCGTATCCCGTGCCATCCCAGATCACGCCGAGTGCCGGTCCCCGGTGACGGTTCTCCGCAAGACAGGCTGCGAGATGCGCGTGGTGGTGCTGCACGACGACCTCGCGGGCGTCGAACCGATGGTCGTTCCACCAGTGCGTCGATGCGTAGTCCGGGTGCATGTCGCGTGCAACGATTGAAGGCTGCACCGCGTACATCGCGAGGAAATCGCGGATGACCGCTTCGAACGCCTCGCGCGCCCGCGGTGTATCGAGGTCTCCGATGTGTTGCGAGACGAATGCCTGGTCTTCGATGGAGAGCGCGATCGTGTTCTTGAGGTGGCCTCCGAGCGCGAGGATGGTGGGGGTGCCGCGGGGGAGGCGCACCGGGCGCGGCGCGTACCCGCGGGCACGACGCAGTGGATACCGTCTGTCGTTCGCGATCGTGTCGACGCTGTCGTCGACGTGGCGTGCGATGGGGCGGTCGTGCGACACGATCCGGTCCGCGATGTCACCCAGGCGTTCGCGTGCCTCCTGGTCGTCGATGCAGATCGGTTCGTCGCTGCGATTGCCGCTCGTGGCGACGACGGGAAAGTCGATCGTCTCGAACAGCAGGTGGTGCAGTGGCGTGCTGGGCAGCATCACGCCGAGACGCGGATTGCCGGGCGCAACCGACGGAGCGACGCCGCCACGCATTGGCAGCAGGACGATGGGCGCCGCCCGCGAGGTGAGTAGCTCTTCGGCGAGTCGCGAGACTTCGACGAGTTCCCGCGCCATCGCGACGTTGCGCACCATCACCGCGAGCGGCTTCTCCTCGCGGTGCTTTCGCGCGCGCAGGCGCTGTACCGTCTCCTCGTCGCGCGCGTCGCACAGCAGCTGGTAGCCGCCGAGACCCTTGAGCGCGAGGATCTCCCCGGGCCCGAGTTCGAGCTCGCCCTTGATTTGCGGCCCGCAACGAGGGCAGGCGGTGGGCTGGGCGTGAAAGCGGCGGTCTTCCGGATCTTCATACTCCCGGCGGCAGTCGTCGCACATGGCGAACTCTCGCATGGTCGTACGCGGCCGGTCGTACGGGAGCGACTCGACGATCGAAAAGCGCGGTCCGCAATCGGTGCAGTTCAGGAATGGGTGGCGGTAGCGGCGGTCGGACGGGTCGCGCATCTCCGCGCGGCAAGCGTGGCAGGGGGTCGTATCGGCCAGAACGACGGCAGTCGGCGCGTCGGTGGCGGAACTTCCGCGGATCTCGAACCCGGCAAATGCGGCGTCCTCCAGTTCTCTTGTGTGAAGGTCGTGAATATCGGAGAGAGGCGGCTGCTCGCTCAGTAGGCGTGGGTCGAACTCACGGACCCGCCCGCCCTGCACCTCGATCAGGACGCCGTGGCCGTCGTTTGTGACGAACCCCGTCAGCCCGAGGTCGCGGGCGAGGCGGTAGACGAACGGGCGAAAGCCCACGCCCTGGACGGCTCCGCGCACCTGCACTCGCAATCGCACGACTGACAGACTACGTTAGACGCATGGTCATGGGACAGTTGTCCGACTCCGGTGCCCGCGCGCTGAACGAACTCGAGAGCGCGTTGCCGGTGGAGGATCTGCTGGCATGGCTCATCGGGAAGATGCCGGGAGCCGACGATCAGGCACTCTTCGCCGCCCTGCGCGCGGCGTACCTGCGCGGGTGGCACATCGAACCGGGCTCAGCGGACATGCTCGACTACGAGGTCGGGGAGCGAACCATCCAAGCCTGTGCGCAGCGCGTGTACCGCGATCGACAGCAGGCAGAGGAGCGGAGCAGTCAATGACGAAGAAGATTCCGATCGACGAGGCGCGGGAGAAACTCGAGTCCCTGTTGAACGAGGCGGCGGAGACGCGCGAGCCGATCGTGATTGAGCGGCCCGACGGCATCGATGTCGCGCTGATCTCGGCGGAAGAACTGGAAGCGTTGATGGAGACCGCGCACCTGGTGCGCTCCAACCAGAACGCGGAGCGGCTGCTCAAAACGCTCGAGGGGTCCGCCGGCTCGTCGGTCGAGGACATCCGTCGCGCCCTTGGCCTGCCGCCCGAATAGCACCGTCTCAATCCGATTCGCTGTGCATGGTTGGTCCACGCCGTGTGCGGGATCTACACGGCGAGCGCTCCCAAAACCGCGCGTCGTCAACGTTTCTGGTTGGCCCCGGGTTCGCGTAGTTGGCTAGCGGTTCAAGAGGAGAAACGATATGCGCTCGCTGATTGCTGTCCTGTTCGTGCTCGCTGCCCCTGTCTTCGCACAGGAGCGGAGTTCGATTGCTTCCCGCGCACCCGCCGGTGCAACCGCCTACGTGGAGATCCGCGGTCTCGGGGAGCGCGTCGATCAGATGTGGGCGTCGCCCCTGGCCGATGCGATTCGCGAACACCCGGCGACGAAGCGTTGGCTCGATACCGCCGATGGGCAGAAGTTCATGTTCGGGCAGGGAATGCTCCAAGGCATGCTCGGTCTCGATCTTCGCGGGCTCATCAAGGAGGTCGGCAAGGGCAACATCGCCGTCGCCGTCTACGGGCAGCCGCAGGACGCGTTGGTTCTGATCGAGTTGGACCCCAAGCTCGCGAACCGCATTGTCGGCGCGATTGAATTCACGAGTCAGCAGGCGCGCGCCGAGGTGGCGCCGGCCGGCGAGGAGGGCGCGGCGATCTTCCGCGTAGGGCCGATGTTCATTTGCATCGAGCCCAACCTGACGATCCTGTCGCGCAATCAGAAACTCGTGCGCGCCGCCCGCGCCGGCACCGGCGAGTCGATGGTCAATAGTGCGGAGTTGGCGCAGGCGCGCGCCTTCGTGGGCGACGACTCGATGGTGGTCGGCATGCTCAACCTCAAGCCGTTCCACGCGAAGCTCGCGAGCCAGGGCAAGCCGAAGGACTTCGGGCAGGCCGTCCTGCTCGGAGCCCTCCCGCATGACGTGCGCAGCGCACCCTTCGCCGCGTTCGGCTTCGACCTTCGTGCGAGTGGTCGTAGCTGGTCGATCCGTGCCCAAAGCCACTTGCCGATGCCCGAGAAGCGTGGCGAAGGGGTGCAGGCGGCGTTCGGCGGCACGCTCAAGGACTTCCCGTTCGGACTGCCGAAGGAAACGATCGCGGTCGCGCGCATGAAGCGGAATCTGCGCTCGCTGTGGGAGTTCCAGGACGACCTGATTGCAGAAAACGCGCTCCCGGAACTGGTTAAATTCGACAGCAATTTCAAGACGATCACCGGCCTGACCTTCGCGGAAGAGGTTCTCCCCAACCTGGGCGACGAGGTCACGCTGGTCGCTATCGGCCGCGAATGGAACGCCGACGAAAAGGCGCCCGAGGTGAAGCTGCCGCACATGGCGTTCATCTGGCCCATCAAGACCGACCCGCGCATGCGCCAGAGCATCGATCTCGCCTTCCAGCAGGTCATGTCGCTGATCGGGATCCAGCAGGCGGAGATGTCGCGCAAGTTCATGGTGATGCGGGAGACCTACAAGGAAATCCCGATCATGACGGCGAGCTATCCCGCACCGTCCGACGGGGAGATGGAAGGCCGTCGCGCGCTGCCCATCCGCTACAACTTCAACCCCGCCGCCGCGGTCGTGGGAGAGCACTACGTCTTCGCCTCCACCGGCGCGATGCTCAAGCGTCTGATCGATGGGCGCGAGGGCGTGACCAAGTCCCCGACCGGCAAGAACGCCGGCCTGTGGATCGAGCCGCGCGCCGGGATGGCGATGCTCGCCGCCAACCGCGACGAACTGGTCGCGCAGCACATGCTCAAGGAGGGCGTCAGCCGCGACGAGGCCGGCGTTGTGATCGATATGCTGATGGAGGCGATGCGCACGCTGCAGGACTTCTCGCTCACGGTCGACGAGACCCCGAAGTCACTCGGTGTTTCGCTGCGCGCCGAGCTGGTCGCGCCGGAGAAGAAGTGAGATGCACGAACTCCTGAAGACCTGGAAGCCCTCCAAGGCCGAGCCGTGGGACTTCGATTCGGCGGCACATCTGTGGCGGCGTGCCGGGTTCTCGGCGGCCACCGAACAGGTTCGCTCGACCCTGCAGCGAACGCCCGCCGATGCTGTGCGGCAGATGGTGGATGGGCCCGGGAAGGAGCCGGCCACCGAGGAACTCGAGTTCATTTACCAGAGCGTGCTGGGCTCCGACAAGGTCGATGATGCGCGCGCGTGGATCCTGATGCGGATGGTGCGCTCCGAGCACCAGTTGCGCGAGAAGCTGGCGCTGTTCTGGCACGGCCACTTTGCGACGTCGTTCGCGAAGGTGCGCGACGTCGGCTGGATGATGCGGCAGTACCGGCTCTTCCTGAATGACGGCCTCGGCAAGTTCCCCGTTCTGCTCGATGCGGTGGCGCGCGACCCGGCGATGATCCGCTGGCTCGACAACGAGACCAACCGCAAGGGGCAGGCGAACGAGAACTACGCGCGCGAAGTCTTCGAGCTGTTCACGCTGGGGGAGGGCAACTACTCCGAGCAGGACATCCGGGAGGCCGCGCGCGCCTTCACCGGCTGGCACATCATGCGCGAGCAGTTCCACTTCGCGCGCTCGCTGCATGACCGTGGCGAGAAGACGATCTTCGGCCAGACCGGCAAGTTCGGCGGCGAGGACGTGCAGCGTTTGGCGCTGGAGCAGGATGCCTGCGGGCGATTCCTGGCCGGCAAGCTGCTGCGCTTCTTCGTGATGCCCGAACCCGACGAAGCCGTTGTGACATCGCTCGGCGCCGCGATGAAGAAGAACGGATACGACGTCGCCGCGACGATGCGCATCGTGCTTGGCTCGCGTCTCTTCTTCAGCCCGCAGGCGCGTCGCAGCATCGTGAAGAGCCCGATCGATTTCGTCGTCGGCTCCGCGCGAGCGCTCGAACTCAGGCAGACCAACACGAAGGCGGCCGTGCCGACGCTGCGCCTGATGGGCCAGGACGTGCTCTCTCCGCCGAACGTGAAGGGCTGGCCCGGCGATCGCGCGTGGATCAACACGGCCACGTGGCTCACGCGCGTCCGCGCTGCCCGTGCGATTGCCGCGCAGGCGAAGCAGTCCCTGGGTGTCGACGGCTCGGCACTCGCGCTTCTTGGACGACCGTTGCCGCCCGAAGAGCGCGCGTCCCTTCAGTCCAGTGGTGCCGGAAGCGCGGAAACCGTGCAGGCGCTGCTGACGCTCCCGGAGGTACACCTGGCATGAGTTGTTCCGAAAAGAGAGCCCTCGACCGTCGCTCATTCCTGAAAAGTGGCATGGCCGCGTCGGCTGCCGCCCTCGCGCTCCCTGCCCTTTTTTCGCGAGCCGCACTGGCCGCTGCGGAGAGCGACCGTGTCCTCGTTTTGATTCAACTCGACGGCGGCAACGACGGCCTCAACACCGTCATTCCGTTCGGCGATGACCTGTACTACAAGGCACGTCCGAGTCTCGGCATCAAGGCCGGGCAACTCACCAAGCTGGACGACCACATTGGCCTGCACCCGGCGCTCGCTCCCCTGCGTGCGGCGTGGGATGACAGCGCGTTGTCGGTCGTGCAGGGTGTCGGTTACCCCGAGCCCAATCGCAGTCACTTCACGAGCACCGACATCTGGCAGACCGCGTCGACGACGACGCCGGATCGCTGGAGCGGATGGGTCGGGCGTGCGTTGGACCGCGACGCGGCCGGACGCGAGGTGCCCGGACTGCAGCTCGATGGCGGGCCGCTGAGCCTTGCGCTCGTGGGCGAAAAGGTAGTGGTGCCCAGCGTG
>Ga0070729_10004675_pt1 | contig 14682 bp, 7 predicted proteins | sample tdDd472_FD_66725 | JGI IMG/M metagenome (GOLD analysis project Ga0070729, IMG submission 66725) | Marine sediment microbial communities from the Atlantic coast under amendment with organic carbon and nitrate - tdDd47.2 | ecosystem: Environmental > Aquatic > Marine > Coastal > Sediment | place...
GGTGGGTTTTATCATGACCGGCGACATGCTACTTGTTTTTGGCCTCCTGGCCGTAACGATCATCCTGTTCCTGAGCGACCGGGTGCGGCTGGACATGGTCGCCCTCGGTCTGATGCTGGCCCTGATGCTCAGCGGATTGCTGACTCCCCGGGAAACCCTGGCCGGTTTCGGCAATACCGTGGTCGTGCTGATTGCCGGCTTGTTCGTAGTCGGTGAAGCGTTGTCCCGCACTGGAATCGCGGCAGCTATCGGCGCCTGGCTGGCCCGATCGGCCGGCACCAGCACGGTGGGTCTGCAGGTGCGTCTGATGCTGGTAGTGGCGGTCCTGTCCGCATTCATGAGTTCGACCGGCGCCGTGGCCATTTTTGTACCGGTGGCCTATGGGTTGTCCCGACAGACGAAGATTCCGCCGGGCCTGCTGATGATGCCCATGGCTTTCGCCGCCCTGATCGGCGGCATGCTGACGTTGATTGGTACGCCGCCCAACCTGATAGTCAACCAGGAGCTGATAGACCAGGGCTTCGAACCGTTCCAGTTCCAGAGCTTCACTCCCATCGGCTTGATCATATTGGCTGCCGGAACGTTGTACCTCATCACCATCGGCACCAAAATGCTGAAGCGCAACGGCGCCGGCAAGCAGGCCGGACCGGAGATGCAGCCGGCCCAGACAACCATACAGGACCTGGCGGGCAATTATGGATTGAGTGATCGCGCGGCCCTGCTCGAGGTTCTGCCCGGCTCGCGACTCATCGGCCCTACACTGGCCGAACTCATGCTCAAACCGTCTCTCGGCATGACGGTGCTGGCCGTACAGCGGGACCACCGGATGGGCGCCGTCTCGGCGCACGTCGCCGGACCAGATACGATCTTTCGCGTTGGTGACCTGGTGCTGGCGCTCGTGGACCACAATCTCCGGAAGGAGTTGAGCGAGGCTGGATTGCGGATGCTCCAGGACCGGATGTCACGGTCCAGCAATCTGGATCACGCGATGGGCGTGGCCGAAGTCGTGGTGGCGCCACGTTCCCACTTGCGTGGTAAATCCCTGGCCGAATGCGAGTTCCGGCAGCGCTTCGGGCTAATGGTGCTGGGGATTCAACGCCGCGGCAAGAGCCTGGGCGAGGCCGAGGATGCACCCGCATCGAACCCCGCCGCCGAGGACACGGCTGACAGCGCTTTTGGTCCCGGTGCGGATCTGGCCGATTGCGAACTGGCCATGGGTGACACCCTGCTGGTGGGAGGTCCGTGGGAGCAGATCGAGGCGGTACAGCGCCGCTCCCGGGATCTGCTGGTTCTGGACATACCCGCCGAGTGGCGAGATGTGGCGCCCACCTACACGCGGGCTCCATGGGCGCTGGCGATCCTCCTGGGCATGCTGGGGCTGATGGTGTTCGAGGTGGTTCCTGCCGTGACCGCGGTGCTGCTGGCCGGCGTGGCGCTGGTGGCGGCCGGCTGCCTGGAGATGAAGCACGCTTACCAGGCCATCAACTGGCAGAGCCTGGTCCTGATCGCGGGCATGCTGCCCATGGCGACGGCTCTGGACAAGACCGGGGGACTGGCATTCATTGTCGACAAGATTGTAGCCAACCTGGGGCAGCTCGGACCGTTGGCCTTGATGGGAGTGCTGTTTCTGATCACCGCCGTCTTCAGCCAGTTCATCTCGAACACCGCAACGACGGTTCTGCTAGCTCCTATCGGCATCGCCATTGCCGGTGAACTCGGTGTCGCGCCTCAACCCATGGTCATGGCCATTGCTCTGGCGGCGTCGGCAGCATTCGTCACACCCGTGGCGTCACCCGTCAACACCCTGGTGCTGGGTCCGGGCGGCTACGCGTTCAAGGACTTCGTACGAGTGGGCCTACCGCTGGTTCTGCTGACGCTGATCATGACCCTGGTATTCGTACCGATGTTGTTCCCGTTCTAGCCAAGGACCAGAGCCATGAGTCTATTCGATATCGTCGCGGTTCTGATGACCCTCGCCGCGGTGTTCGGCTACATCAATCACCGCTGGCTCAAACTCGCACCCACCGTTGGGTTGCTGATGATCAGTCTGGCCAGCTCCCTCGGCATCACGCTCCTGCACTGGCTGTTTCCGCGCTTGGAGATCGTCAACCAGTTGCAGGCCTGGGTGGGGAACATCGATTTCAACGAGGCCCTCATGCACGGCATGCTGGGATTCCTGCTCTTTGCCGGCGCTTTGCATGTGGATCTGGAATACTTCATCAAACGCAAGCTGACCATCGGCTCGCTGGCCACCGTCGGATTGCTCATTTCCACGTTTCTGGTCGGCGGCCTCAGCTGGCTCGTCTTCGACCTGCTGGGAATGCCGTTGTCCTTCTTGACCTGTCTGGTGTTCGGAGCCCTGATTTCCCCCACCGACCCCATCGCAGTCATGGGGACCCTCAAGACCCTGAACGCCCCCAAGGATCTGGAGGCGAACATCGCGGGCGAGTCCCTGTTCAACGATGGGGTCGCTGTGGTCGTGTTCACCGGTCTGGTGGCTCTGTTGGCGGCGCAAACGGGGCTGGGTGATGCCCACGGCGGCCACGGCGGGGGTGACCTGAACGGCTGGGACCTGGCGCTGCTGTTCTTGCGCGAGGCGGGCGGTGGTGCGGTTCTGGGTCTGGTCGCCGGCTACTGGGCCTATCGCCTGATGCTGAGTATCGACGACTACAAGGTCGAGGTGATGCTCACTCTGGCCCTGGTCATGGGCAGCTACAGCCTGGCGTGGACCCTTCATGTCTCGGGCCCCATCGCGGTGGTCGTCGCCGGGTTGCTGATCGGCAATCGGGGGCGTGCCCTGGCCATGAGTGAAGAGGTCGCCGACTACCTGGAGAAGTTCTGGGAGCTGTTGGACGAGATTCTCAACGCCATCCTGTTCATGCTCATCGGCGTCGAGGTCCTGGTGGTGTCCTTCAGTCTGAAGGGGATGGTGGCGGGTCTGATTGTCATCGTCATCGTACTGTTGGCGCGCTTGATCAGCGTGTTTCTGCCCATCTCCATCATCGGATTGCGGAACCAGTTTCCCCGGGGAGTGGTCCGGATCCTGACCTGGGCTGGACTGCGGGGCGGAATTTCGGTGGCGCTGGCGCTGTCGTTGCCGCCGGTGCCTGGCAAGAACCTGATCCTGACCTGCACCTACATGGTCGTCTTGTTCTCGATCGTCGTGCAGGGGATGACCATCCAGCGCGTTTTGAAACGGTATCTGCCGTGAGAAAGCGCCGCCCGCTGGGCGGACGGCGCTTCATCTGCAATTACCTGTATAGCAGCTACTTCTTGTCGCGGGGGAAGCTTCCTACCGAGGGTACTTCCACCGGTTCATCCTTGATCTGCTGCAACAATACTTCCACGGCCTTTTCCAGCTGAGGATCCCGCCCATTGATTTCCTCGTGGGGCAGGTTGTCCACCGGGACCGTCGGGTCCACGCCGTAGTTCTCCACATCCCAGTTGCCGTTCACGTCGAACAGGCCGAACTCGGGGAAGGTCACTCCGCCGCCGTCCATCAGGCCGATGCCGCGACTGATTCCGACCAGGCCGCCCCAGGTTCGGGTTCCGATCACCGGTCCCAGCTCGTAGTACTTGAAGTAGTAGGGCAGGGCGTCTCCACCGCTGCCGGCATAGCCGTTGCTGATCATGGCCATGTGGCCCAGGAAAGCGGTCCCGGGGGTCCGCCAGTCCTGACCGTAGCGGGGCTTCCAGAGGTTGACCATTTTCTGGCGCAGGATGTTCATGAAGAAGTCGGGAATGAACCCGCCGCCGTTGAAGCGTTCGTCGATGATCAGGCCTTCCTTGCGCAGGTTGGGGTAGTAACCCTTGGCGAAGCCCTGCTGCCCGCCGACGGCGGTATTGGGCATGTGCAAGTAGCCGATCTTGCCCTTGGACAGCTCATCCACCTTGCGGCGGTTGCCCTGGACCCAGGCCTCATAACGCAGATTTCTTTCGCTGGCGATGGGTACGACGGTGATCTCGCGGCTGTTCTCACCGTCAGGCTCGGGCCCGACCTTGAGGACGACCTGCTTGCCCACCTTGTTCTCGAAGAGGCTGTAAGGATTCACGGGTACCGCGAGCTCGACCCCATCGACAGCCAGCAGGTAGTCGTTCACCTGTATCTCGTTGCCGGGCACGTGCAGGGGCGTCTTGGTGTCGCGATTCCAGTCGCGATCGGTCAAGATGCGGCCGAAACGATACAACTCGCTCTCGCGCTCCACGGTAAAATCGCAGCCCAGCAGTCCGGTGCCCACGTTGGCAGCCTGGGGGCGATCCCCGGGGCGCACGTAGGAATGGGAGCAGCTCAGCTCGCCGATCATCTCGCCCAGGATGTAGCTGAAATCGTTGCCGTGGGCCACGTAGGGAACCAGCTGGCCGTAGCGCTCATACATGTGCTCCCAGTCGACTCCGTGCATGCCGGGATCGTAAAAGAAGTCCCGCTCCTGGCGCCAGGCGTCCTTGAACATCTGCCGCCACTCGGCGCGGGGGTCCACCTTCGCCTGCAACTCGCCGGTACGCAGGGGTTTCTCGGCGGGCTTCTGATCCGCAGCAGCGGAGATGATTCCGAAGGTCCCGTTGGCGGCATAGAAGATCTGCTTGCCGTCGGCGGAAAGCTCGAACCCGTTGGCCGAAGCCAGTACGGTCTTCTCCTCACGCTCTTTCAGGTCGAAGACCTTGATCGAGCTGCCACCGCGGCCGTTGCCACGGCCACCACCCGCCGCAAAGGGCCGGTTCATGTAGAACAGCTTGCCCTCGGCAAAGGCCAGATTGAAGTAGTTGCCCGGACTCACGTCCAGGGCGATCATGCGATCAGCCAGGCCCTCGAGCTGGATCTCGATGGGCTTGGTCTCTTCCTCTTTCTCCTCGTCCGTATCGTCGTCCTTCTTGTCCTTGTCGTCCTCTTCGCTGTCGTCGTCATCTGCGGCTTCCTCGTCCTCGGCCACTTCCACCTCGTCGCTCTCGGGAGGGAAGGGGTGCTCGACGTCTTCGCGCAGCGTCAGCACGTACAAGCCGTCCATGTTGGCCCAGATGGGTTTGAGGTCGAAGCCGCCGATGGTGGGGTTGAAATGGAGGGCCGAGGCGAAAAACAGGTACTTGCCCTCGTCGTCGAAACAGGGCTGAGTGTCGATGGTGAAGTCCGTCGTGACCCGATGGGTCTCGTTGTCGGCGACGTTGTACAGGAAGATCGAGTTGAAGCCGTTTTCTTCGCTCTTCGAGTAGGCGACCCAGCCACTCTGGGGGCTCCAGGCGTAATCGCGGATCTCACCGCTGACCGCCTGGTCGATCTTCTTCGTCTTGCCGCTCTCCGCGTCGACAAGCCACAGGTTCATCGCTGCGTCGGCCAGCACCAGGTACTTGCTGTCGGGGGACCAGGCCAGGCTCTGGTGGTAGGTCTTGCTCCCCTTGGTCAGCTGCTTCTCGTCGCCCTGTCCGTCTGCCGGAGCCAGCCAAACCTCGTATTCTCCGGAACGATCGCTCAGGTAGGCCACGTGCTTGCCGTCGGGGGACCACACCGGCATCCGTTCCCGGATTCCCGGTGTGGCGGTCAGGTTGCGAATATTGCCTTTCTCGGCCGGTATCGTGAAGATATCGCCGCGAGCTCCGAAGGCTGCGCGCTTGGCGTCCGGTGCGATGCTGGCACCGCGGATCAAGTTGCTCACCGGCTTGATCGCCGGTCGCGTCAGGATGTTGTCGCTATAGAGCGATACCGTGATCTTGCGGGATTCTTCCGAGGCCAGGTCCAGTACGTACAACCAGCCACCGTTCTCGTAGACGATGGATCCGGGGCCCTGGCTGGGGTACTTGACGTCGTATTCCTTGTGGTCGGTGACCTGCTCGTGCTCTCCGCTGGCAAGGTCGTAAGACCAGATCTGCAATCGTCCCGACTGGTCCGAGTTGTAATAGATCTTGCCGCCCTGCCACATGGGGAAGTTGTCACTGCCGATCCAGTCAGTGATCTGCTCGGTGGTGTTCTGGTCGAAATCGTACACCCACACGTTCTGGGCCATGCCACCTTTGTAGCGCTTCCACGTGCGCTCCTCGCGGGTGATGCGATTGTAGGCAATCTGCTTGCCGTCGGGCGAGTAGCTGGACAAACCGGCGGTGGGCAAAGGCAAGCGTCGAGGCAGACCGCCCTCGGTGGCCACGGTGAAGAGCTGAACGTCCCGTCCCGTACGGCTTTCGCGCCGGGACTGGAAACGGATGGCCTGGTCGTCGGGCTGCCAGTCGATGACCCGGTCGTAACCCGGATGCCAGGTGAGACGGGTGGGCTCACCACCGACCGTAGGTACCGTGTAGACGTCGTAATTGCCGTCGTAGTTACCCGTAAAAGCGATGGTGCTGCCGTCGGCGCTGAACTTGGCCTGGCTCTGGTAGTCCACCGAACCGGTGAGACGCCGCGCCGCACCGCCCTGGCTGCTGACGGTCCACAGGTCTCCGCCGTAGGAAAAGACGATGGTGTCACCGTGAATGTCCGGATTGCGCAGCAGGCGCATGTCCTCGGGATCGGGATCGCTCTGAACCACGTCGGCGGCCATACTTGCGCCGGCACCGGCCAGTGCCAGTGCCAGTATGCCGGCCAACAGGGCCTGCTTCTTCAGGGTATTCGACTTTCGCATCAATGACCTCCGTCAGGGTGGGAGTCGTTCGTGAATCTTTCCGCTACGCCTGTCGCCGGCGCCCCGGGGGGCTGCTCGGCGACGATATGGATCAGGCCGGCAATGACGGCCACATTCCGGGCCAGGATCTCCGGGTCGATCTTTTCGAAGGTGTCGGCACGGCTGTGATGAACGTCGAAGTAACGCGAATGCTCGACCCGATGCCCGACGCCCGGCACCCCTTCTCTGACGATGGGACCGATGTCCACTCCGGAACCACCGCGTCGCACCTGCCAGTCTCCGGGACTCAGCCAGGCCAGAGGACGCGCCAGCTCAGCGAGGCGAGCCACCGTCGTGCTGTCCGCGTCGACACTGAAGCCAAGAGGGGTATAGGACCCGGAATCGCTCTCCAGGGCCAGAACATGGCGATCCAGTTCATCACGGTGGGTCTCCAGGTAGGCGCGCCCGCCGTGTCCTCCCAGTTCTTCGGATGTGAAGTGGACGATCCGGATTGTACGGCTCGGACGGCCGCCTTGTTGCAGCAACTGTCGCGCCGCCGCCAGGGTCAACACCACGCCGGCTCCATCGTCCTGGGCACCGGTACCCACGTCCCAGGAGTCCAGATGGCCGCCGGCCAGGATGATCTGCTCCGGCCACCGGCTGCCCCGGATTTCCCCAATGACGTTGTAACTCGTGGTCATCCCGTGGTTTTCGGCCTCCATGAAGAGGTGCACGCGCGGCTGCAATCCCCGTTTGCACATGCGAAACAGGCGATCTGCATCCTCCACCGTCAAAGCTGCAGCCGGAATGCGGGGTGCATCTTCGGCGTAGCGCATCATGCCTGTGTGGGGCGCGCCCAGGCTATGGCCGGTGGCCGAGCGGACCAAACAGGCCACCGCACCATGGCGGGCCGCCGCGCTGGCACCGCCGACCCGGTGGCGGGCAGCTTTGCCGTAGCCTTCCCAGGAGGGGTTGAACAGGACAATGCGCCCGTCAGCTTCGGCGGCCCGTGCCTCGAGTTCATCCATGTCGCGCACCGCCAGGATCTCGGCCTCGATTCCGTCGGGACCGGTGCCGTCGCTCTGGCCCAGTCCGGAGATTGCCAGATCGAAGGCCACCGGACCGATGCAGCGGGCCCACTCGCGCCCCCGGGTCCAGTAGGGGGCCTCCACGGGTTCGCGCCAGACGCTGTCGAAACCAGCGGTTCTAAAACTCTCGGCTGACCAGGCCATGGCCCGGTCCATGCCCGCCGAGCCCACCAGTCGTGAGCCGACGGCCTCGCACAGTTCGGCCAGCTTGTCGTAGGCATAGTCGTCCTGCAGAGCGGCTTCGATCAATCGTGCGAGTTCCGGTTCGCCGGCGTCGGGGATCGGAACTTCGGTGCGGGGCTCTTGATTGCCCGCACAGGACGTCAACACCACTGCCAGCAGCGGCCCCAGAACCAGATATCGCCAAGGTGAAAATTTCGATTGTTTCGCCATGTGGGACCTCGAAAATCGGAGATTGAGTCAATGGAATTCGCAGAAGATAGCACGTTGGCCAGTGACCGTCATCATCGAGGCACGACCAAAAACGTGGGCCCGGAGCTTCCGCCCCGGGCCCAGCATTCGATCGGAGTCCAGCACTGTCAGCCGTCCAGCCTCCTGAACACCTTCTCGACGCGACGGAAAGCCCAGTTCAGGTCCTTCTTCGACGCGATCAGAGGCGGCGCGAAGCGGATGACATTCTCGTGGGTCTCCTTGCACAGCACGCCCAGTTCCATCAATGCCTCGCAGTAGGGGCGGGCGGGCCGATCCAGTACCAGGCCTATGAACAGGCCGCGACCACGGACCAGTTTGATGCTCTTGAAGTTCAAACCCTGCAACTTCTCGATGAACCAGGGGCCCAGCTTGGCACTGTTCTCGATCAGCTTTTCGTCGATCAGGACCTGCAGGGCCTCGCGGGCTACGGCCATGCCCAGGGGGTTGCCGCCGAACGTGGAGCCGTGTACGCCGGGAGTGAACACGCCCATGACTTCTTCGCTGGCCAGGAAGGCCGACACGGGGTAGAAACCACCGCTGAGGGCCTTGCCGACGATCACGGCATCCGGCCGCACATCGTCGTGCTGGTAGGCGAACAGCTTGCCTGTACGCCCGAGACCCGACTGGATCTCGTCGGCGATGAACAGAACGTTGTTCTGCTTGCAGAGGCCGGCTGCCTTCTTGAGGAAGCTCTTGGGCGGGATGTTGATGCCGGCTTCGCCCTGCACCGGCTCCACCAGGAAGGCGCAGGTGTTGGGTGTGATGGCCTTTTCCAGGGCCTTGGCGTCGCCGAAGGGGATCACCTTGAACCCGGGGGTGAAGGGACCGAAGCCGTCCTTGTAGGCTTCCTCGGTGCTGAAACCGACGATGGTCGTGGTGCGGCCGTGGAAGTTGTCGGCACACACGATGATCTCGGCCTTGTTCTTCTTGATGCCCTTGACCTTCTCGCCCCACTTGCGGGCGGCCTTGATGGCGGTCTCGACCGCTTCGGCTCCCGAGTTCATGGGCAGGACCTTCTCGAAGCCTGTCAGTTCGCAGATCTCACGGCAGAAGAGCGGCAACTGATCATTGCGGAACGCGCGGCTGGTCAGAGTGACCTTGGCGGCCTGCCGGCGCAGAGCCTTCAACAACCGCGGGTGGCAGTGACCCTGGTTGACCGCGCTGTAAGCGGCGAGGAAGTCCATGAACCGGTTGCCTTCGACGTCTTCAACCCAGACGCCCTCGGCCTTCTTGATGACGATGTCCAGTGGGTGGTAGTTGTGAGCCCCGTACTGGTCCTCGATGGTGATGAGCTTGTCGGTCTTCATGGAAACCTCCTTCAATGGTTATGGCCCGGTTGGCGGGATCGGGGATCGACCGTAACTCCCGGGTTCGTTCACCATTTGCAACGCTGTTGATCGAGCAGGGAACGAGCTACCTGGCTCGCAGCAGACCAGCCTAAAGATAGCTCAGAGGAACCGCAAGTCCAGCCTGGAAAGAGCGCGACCAGCACGGGTCTGCACCCCGCCCGGGAAGTCAAAAGAGACCGGCAAAACTTTTTTTATTTTTAACTTGAAAAAGCAAAGAACTTGTATTATTAAAGTAAAAGACGGCGGCCAGCGGATCCCGGTACACGGAAAAGGATCTCCAGCCGGGAGGGTCGCCGACGAGAAAACCGGGTTGTTTGGATCGATCCGGATTTGGTCTATCGCAATGGTTGATGCCGGGTCCCGACGGAGCAGCGGCCACGGGCCGAGGACCCCCGCGAGGGGTCGGAGAAGGATCTCCGGGCGGTAATGGGGGCGGATCACTGGTCCTGGGTGCCAGCCGCCCCCTCACCAGACTCTCTATCCGAATGGATTCGGGAGAGGGATTGGTGGGCGGTACGCCGACAATCATCCGATGGACCCGTTTCAGGAAATGGCAGGGCGGCCATTTCCTGAGTATCAGGGACCGGCAGGAACCGCACCACGACTCTGCGTCGCCGGTCCCTGAAAGAACGACTCCCCATTGAATGGCCGCACGGACGCGACCAGTGGGGAGGTTGCCATGTTGCCCGGCAGGGAGGCCTAGGGCGTGGCTCAAACAGATCGGTCGGGTTCCGGCTCTACGGGCGGGATCTTGCTGCAGCCGTTGATTCACGGCAGGACCAGGTTGCTGATCCTGTCCTTCGTGCTGCGTGTGGGCAAGCCGGTCCCGTTCACGCGTCTACGCGACGAACTCGTTCTCACTGACGGCACGCTGTCGGTTCATTTGACGAAGCTGGAGGAGGGCAAGCTCGTGGTGCTGGAGAAGACCTTCGCCGGCAAACGGCCGCTGACCCTGGTCAAGATCACGCCGCGAGGCAGACGTCTGTTCCGTCAATATGTGGCAGACCTGCAGAGCATCGTGCCCGGGCTCGCTTGAGTATCAAGGTGATTGGACAATCGAAACGCCCCGTCGCAGGCAGGGCGTCGGGGCGTTTCGATTTCGGATGCTCGGAGTCGGGCAGCTGTGTGCTAGCTGCCGTCCATGTGGCGCACCGGCTCTCGTGAATCGTCGTGAGCCGTCTGGCTTGACTCGTGTTCCCACCAGCTGATCAGTCCGGTTTCGAACCGGCCCAGGGGATAGCCGCTCTTGCGGGGTACTGCCCGTACGGTGAACCCACGTCGGCCGGCTCTGCGGCAGGGGATCTCTCCCTTGAAGTCAACCGCACCGCTGGGCAGCGTGTCACCGGGGAAGAGTGTGGCCGCTTCGCCGTCGGTGATCTCGCCGGATGAATCCAGCAGGCCGTGGTAAACTTCCACCAGGATCTCATCGGCTGGAATCTCACCGAGGCTGACGCGGGCGGTCACCTCGAGACTGGTGCCCATGGGTTGGGCCTGCAGGGGTGGGGCCTCGACCTTTTCGATCCGCACCTTGTCCCAGTTCTCGGTAACCCGGGATCTCCACTCGGCCAACTCGGTGGCCCGGGTGTAGTCCGCTTCTTCCTGGCGACGCACGTTTTGAATGCAGGGGATGTAGAATCGCTCGGTGTACTCCTCGACCATGCGGTTCGTGTTGAACTCGGCATTCACGGTTCGCATGGAATTCTTCATGATCCGCGTCCACTCGTGGGGCACGTCGTCACTGCCGCGATCATAGAATGCAGGCACGATCTCGTTCTCGAGGAGGTCGTAGAGAGCCGTGGCCTCCACCTCGTCCTGATACTCGTGATCGTCCAGTTCCTCGCCTGCGCCGATGGCCCAGCCGTTGTTGTCGTCGTTGTCGTATCCTTCACACCACCAGCCGTCGAGAATGGAGAGATTGATACCGCCGTTGGGGGGTACTTTCATACCGCTGGTGCCGCTTGCTTCCAGGGGCCGCCGCGGATTGTTCAACCAGACATCCACGCCTTGCACCATATACCGGGCAACTTCGATGTTGTAGTCCTCGACGAACACGATGCGCTTGCGGAATCCCTCGGATTCGGCCAGGTGAATGAGCTGGCGGATCAACTCCTTGCCGGGGTGGTCCTTGGGGTGGGCCTTGCCTGCGAAGAGCAACTGTACGGGTCGGTCGGGATTGTTCATGATCTGGACCAGCCGCGCCGAGTCGCGCAGGAGCAATGCCGCCCGTTTGTAGGTGGCGAATCGCCGCGCGAACCCAATGGTCAGGGCTTCGGGATCCAGAACTTCGGCAGCCTGTCGGATTCCGGCGCGGTTGGCGCCTCGCTTCTTCAGCTGTTTCGTTAGCCGCTGCCGCACGAAGCCCACGAGGCGTTCGCGCATTCGCTCGTGGGATCGCCACAACTCGGCATCCGGGATGCGATCGACCCGGTCCCACAGGGTCTTGTTGGTCGGATCCTCGTACCAGCGGGGTCCGATATACCTCTCGTAGAGGCGGGCGATCTCCGAGCAGAGCCAACTGCGGGTGTGAATGCCGTTGGTGACGTGGGAGATGGGGATCTCTTCCTCGGGTACATCCGGCCAGACAGCTCGCCACATGTTGCGGGATACTCGCCCGTGCAATTCGCTGACCCCATTGACGAATCGGCTCAATCGCAAGGCCAGCACCGTCATGCAGAAGGTCTCCGACTTGTTCTGCGGATCCTGACGGCCGAGGCCCAGCAGTCGCTCGATACCGATGCCCATTTCGTCGGCCTTGCGACGCAGGTACGTGCGTACCAGATCAGGATGGAAGTGGTCATTGCCCGCCGGCACCGGAGTATGGGTTGTGAATACATTGCTGGCCCGAACGATCTCGAATGCCGTTTCGTAGCTGAGACCACGGTTCTTCATCAGCAAATTGATGCGTTCCAGGGCTAGGAACGCAGAATGCCCCTCGTTCAGGTGGCACACGGTGGGCTCCAGGCCGAGAGTGACCAGCGCCCTCAGGCCACCGATTCCCAGCAGGATCTCCTGACGGATGCGCATGTCGTTGTCACCGCCGTAGAGCCGGCTGGTCAATTCGCGATCTTCCGGACGATTCTCGGGCAGGTTCGTGTCCAGCAGGAACAGGGGATTGCGACCGACCTGCACCCGCCAGATCCGGGCGGTGACCACCCGTCCGGGATAGTGAACCACGATCGTCACGGGTCGTCCGCTGTCGTCGAGTTCCGGGGACATGGACATGTTGTAGAAGTCGTTGGCGGCGTACTCCTCCATCTGCCATCCATCATGGTTCAGGTACTGACGAAAGTAGCCGTCCTGGTAGGCCAGCCCGACGCCGATCAACGGTACGCCGAGATCGGTGGCGGATTTCAGGTGGTCGCCGGCCAGGATGCCCAGGCCGCCGGAATAGAGGGGCAGCGACTCGTGCAGGCCGAACTCCAGGGAAAAGTAGCCGATGACTTCCTGCTTGATGTCCTCGTGTTCGCCACCGAACCAGGTGGGCATGCCGAGATAGCGGTCGAGGTCGTTGCGGACCCGTTCGAGATGAGCCAGGAAGGCCTTGTCGCGTTCCAGCTCACTGACCCGGCCCGCCGAAAGGGAACCCAGCACCGCAATGGGGTTGCCCTCGTGCCGGTACCACAGATCGGGGTCGACCCGGCGCAGCAGCGAAATGGCTTCCGGGTGCCAGCTCCACCACATGTTGCGCGCGATATCCAGTAGCGGCTTCAGTGGATCCGGCAGGTTGGGTGTGACAACGAACTTCCTGATCGCCTTCATGTTTCATCTCCCGTTCCCTGTAATAGGGACTATGGACAGGTTCACAATCAGCTTCTCCGTGTCGGCAAGCTGGTCCCACTGCATTGACTTCGACAGGATTTCCGGCTAATAAAGCAGGAACAGAGGCACGCCAGCCAATTTAGAACACCTTTGCCGGAATTGGCAACACCGATCGAGGAGCTGTCCATGAACCGCCGGAACCAGGATATCAAAAACGCTCTGGCAAACGATCTGGGCTGGCTCGCGGGAAACGTGCTGGATATACGGTCCCCTGAGGCGTTTTCCACCGGACACCTGCGAGGTGCCGCGAACCTGCCTGCCGGAGTGGCCTGTGATCTTGCGCCGGGCAAGTTGGCGGAGAAGCTGCGACACGAGTTGCCCTCGATATTCCTGCCTCCCCGCGAGGAAGCGCTGCTGGTTCTAGGTGACGACGGTGAGTTCACGGCGCTCGTCGCCAGTGAACTGGGGGGGCGGGGGCGGGCCGAGGTATCGTCGTTGGTTGTGACACCGGAGCAGATCGCCGCGTTGCCCGCTGGGTACCGCGAGCGCGGGAGCTCCGATCATCCGTTGTGGTCGCCACCGGCCTGGCTGGAGGCCCATAGCGATCTTCTTCCGCCGCCGGCGGCCGGCCCGGTTCTGGATCTGGCCTGCGGCAGCGGGCGCGCCGTGGTCTGGTTGGCGGAGCGGGGCTACCATACGACCGGTATCGACTGGCAACCGGAGGCCCTGGAACTGGGCCGCCGGCTGGCCGTCAGTCGGGGCGTGGCCTGCCGGTTCCTGCCGGGCGATCTGCGCCGGCCCGAGACACTGCCGGCGGGGCCGTGGAGCGTCGTGCTCAATTTTCGTTTCCTGCAACGGGATTTGCTGGCGAGACTGCCCGCATTATTGCGGCCCGGCGGCGTGGCCATGATTCGAACCTTTCGGGACGTACCGGGCTACCAGGGGCACCCGGCTCCCCGTCACCGGTTGCAGCGTTCGGAGCTGCCGGGATTCTTTCCTGCGGGGCAGTTCACGGTCCTGGCTCATGCCGAAAATCACGATCCCGACGGTCGACCGGCCGCCGGGATCGTGGTACGTCGTCTGGCGTAGGCCCGCCTGGGTGCTACGCGTCAGCTATTTCAACAGAGTCAGTTTCTGGGTGACGGACTCGCTCTGGCCGTGGATCACAACCAGGTAGATTCCCGAGCCCACCGGACTGCCGTTGCTGTTGCGGCCGCTCCAGGGGATGCTCTGCCGGCCCGCCTCTACCCAGCCATCTACCAGCTTCGCGACCAGGCGGCCGTTGATGTCGTAGACAGCGACCTGGATCCGCTGGGCTTCGGCCATCTCGAAATGGATGGTGGTCGAAGGGTTGAACGGATTCGGCGACGCCGCTACGGCGCGGAATACGGGCCATTCGGCTTCGCCCTGCAACTCGGCGATGTTCAACAACTGCCACTGCTCGTCTTCCAGGTGAAGATAGAGGCGGAACAG
>Ga0070729_10004677_pt1 | contig 14678 bp, 9 predicted proteins | sample tdDd472_FD_66725 | JGI IMG/M metagenome (GOLD analysis project Ga0070729, IMG submission 66725) | Marine sediment microbial communities from the Atlantic coast under amendment with organic carbon and nitrate - tdDd47.2 | ecosystem: Environmental > Aquatic > Marine > Coastal > Sediment | place...
CATCGGTTTTGATGGCAAGCTTCATACCGTAGTAGGAATCCGTGCGCATGACAATACGCAGGGCTTTTCCCGGCGCGGTTTTGACGGTGAAGTTTTCCTGCTGGTTGCGTCCGATAACCCGGCCGCCTTCGGGAATGGCGTATTTGGATACATGGTCCTTGTATTTGTATTCATGAAAGGCCATGCGGCTGTGGATGATTTTTCCCCGCCGGATAACGGTATAGTCATGGGCTTTTTCGTGTCCGCTATACCCCACATCCAGTTCATCGATCATGTTCATGCCGCCCGGTGGCAGCATGGGTCTGTCGGGTTTGTCCACTGCATCCCATTTAGCCTCATACAGGCGCTTGATAACGCCGCCCATGGAAATCCGGTTTTTGGATCTGGTGGAGTGTATCAGTTTGCCCATCAGCTGATTGCTTTTCCACCATCCGGGATATACCGCCCAGTGGGTGGGACGTTTGTTTTTGGGCAGATGGGAAAGGAACTCATAGGTGCAGGCGGTTCCCCAGCGGAAGCATACCGCCATATCCTGAGTGGTCAGGCCGAGAATATCAAAGGACGGTTTGCCGGAAAAGTAGGGGATGGCTCCGGCATCGTTGATGCCGATGACAACATCTTTGCCTTTGTAGGTTTTGGCAATGTATTCGCCCATGGCCCGCTGCTGGTCTGCAAGATTATTGCTGCCCTGGGCATATTCATGGGAAAAGTGCGGATAGTTGACCGTAATGAAAAATGCGCCCATATACAGGGCAAGGGCCAGCGCGGCAATGCGTTGCAGTTTGGAGGCATGGCCGAAAAGATGAACCATCAGGGCCGCCACCGGCAACAGCAGCCAGGGGAAAAAGGGCATACAATAGCGATACATACCCCAACTGACGGTATAGGTCATCTGGGGGATAAGCAGGTATACGATGCCCACCAGTATCAGCAGCAATGTGAGATTACGCCACAGTCCCTTCCAGGAGATCATAACCGCTGTGCCCAACAGGGAAAACACCGCAAACAGAGGCGCGAAAAACGGGTATTTGTGAATGCCGAACAGCACGTCAAACCCGAAGGTGCGGTAGTTTTTAAGGGTAACGTCCATAAAGCGGGATACGGTGATGCCGGGCTCATAGAAAAAGGACTTGGAAAGCATGGCGTTGCCCGAAGAAGAGCCGGTCATGGCCTGATACAGTCCCATAAGGGACAGCTGCCCAAGCAATGGCACCACCAGGGTCACCCAGGGGGCTTTAATGCCGCCCAGGGCCGCAGGACGTATCCGGGAGATCAGCATCAGCAGCATGGTGCCGCCGGAGGCAGCAATGAGTTCCGGACGCATCAGGGGGCCGGTGGCGGCAAGCAGAAGCAGAACAACAAACAGCCGTTTGGGATTGCCTCCGTGGCGTTTAACGGTCCACAAACGCACGATGGTATTGACCCACAGCACCAGCATGAACAGGGCAATGCCCACCTCCATGCCGGAAAAGAATCCTGCCTGCAGTTGGGTGGTCGTGGCCAGCAACAGCACGGTAATGCGACCAATCCAGACCTTGTCCAGGCGACGGCAGGTGTCAATGATGAAGTAATAGGAGCCGGCTGTGGCCACCAGGGCCAGAAGAAGCGCCCACAGGGTCATCCATTCGCCCCGGAAGCCCAACAGCCAGCCCGGAGCAAGTATTATCGGATACAGGAAGCTGGTGGCTCCCTTGGAAAACCCGTCTCCGTTGGAGTAGGAAAAAAAGTATCCTTCCGCCAGTCGTTTGGCGTACTGGAAATGAATATATACGTCATCCAGCAGCGCTGACCATTTGCCGCCGGTTTCATGCAACATCAGGTAGATGCACAGGCCAAACCACAGACCGGCGAAAACCAGAGCGAACAGGAGATCAGGGATGGATATACGAAATGGCGCCGCAGAAGCGACGCCATGTTTTTGGTTCTTTTCTAAGGTGTCCAATGTATTTCGGTTTCAGCAAAAAGATTAACAGGGCTTAGAACTGGAACTCCGTTTTAAGGGTGATTCCAAGTCCGCCCATATCAGCGTTTTTGATAAGAGTATTGGTCGCGCCGTTGGCTTCTTCAACGTCAAAGTCGACGCTGGCGAGACGATAATCCACGCACAGGCCAATATCCCAGAAATCGTTGCCAAAGGCCAGCTTGCCAACCCGGAACATCACGCCGCCGCCAAAGCGGGCTGCGAATCCGGTGCGCCACCAGTTGTAGCCGGTGACGGTTCCCTGACCAACGCCGGGGTCCGGGGTATACCCACCGCGGCCCATCACGGCGCCGATGCTGACGTTACCGAACAGGGCGATAAGATCGTTCTGCCAGAAGGTCACTTCAGCATCAGCCATAATGAAGATGGATTTGAGGGAAATATCAACCGGGATGGTGTTGGTATTTGTGGCAAGCTGCACGTTGTCGGTGTAGCCATACTGGCTGTAGGAGACATTCAGGCCAAGGGAAATGCGTTCTTCCCAGACCGGCAGAATGTAATGCACGTTCATGCCAACCAGTGGACCGGCTTTCAATCCCTGGCCGGAAAGCAGAGGCATGTTTACACCAACAAAGGGAGATACGCGCACATAGTGCTGGGTGTCGCCGGGGGTAGCTTCGGCGGTAACGTCAGAGGGTTCCGCAGCGGGTTCTGCGGGGGCCACTGCTGCAGGTTCCGGGGTGGCTTCCGGTTCCGGCGCGGGTGCCGGAGCAGGTGCGGGGGCCGGTGCCGGTTCAGGAGCGGGCGCTGGTGCCGGTTCGGGGGCAGGTTTGGGTTCCGGAGCAGGCTCAGGGGCCGGTGCTGCCGGGGCTACCAGAGGAACCAGAGGCGGTGCTTCATCTTTTACCGGTTCAGGTGCCGGAGCAGGCGCGGGAGTCGGTGCCGGAGCAGCTTCTGCCGGAGGGGGCGGGGCCAGAGGAACCAAAGGAACCAGAGGCACCATGTCTGCGGCGGGCTCGGGGGCGGGGGGCGGCTTAAAGGCAATCTGTACAGCCATGCCCTTGTTGGCCGCCGGTGAAACCACCAGGCCTACTTCGTGTTCGCCCTCGGGAATCTCGACCTTGGTTTTGTATCCCTTGCCGGGCAAAATGCTTTTCTGTGCGGAATAGGCGCGCTTTTTCTGCTTTGCGCCCTTGATTTTTACGTCCTTGACCTTTTCCATGCCCAGGTACACGCTTACGATGGCCGGGGTGGAAATGGCTTTGGCGTTATCCTTGGGAGAATAGTTTTTGGCAAAGATCAACTCCAGCGTACCGGGGCCCTTTACCTTGACTTTCAAGGGGGAGAGGGGGGTAAGCTGGTAGGACTGCCCTGCGCCGGGACCGGTGATGGTCATTTCGAGGTTGGAGGAAATGACTTTCCAGGCATCCCCTTCGGCCAGTGCAGTGCCTGCAGCAAACAGCGTAATGAGTACAATAATAAACGTCAGCTTCTTCATTGCCGTCTCCGGTAATCACCTTTTCAGGTTTCGTGAAATAATCTACCAATCATAGGGAATGTAGCAGACATACGAACGGGAGTCAACAAATGTATGCCGACTCCCGTCATGTTGGTATTAATGATTTCGGAAAAGAGGATCAGGCGTCTTCCAGGGATGCCAGATAGTGCTCAACATCAAGGGCTGCCTGGCAACCGGAACCGGCGGCGGTAATGGCCTGTCGGTATTTGCTGTCCTGGACATCGCCGCAGGCAAACACGCCGGGGATTGAAGTTTCCGTGACATCGGGTTTGGTGATGATATATCCGGCGGTATCAAGTTCCAACTGATCTTTGAAAATCATCGTGTTGGGGGTGTGTCCAATGCCCATGAACACGCCTTCGGTGGGCACTTCCCGGGTTTCGCCGGTCACGGTGTCTTTGATGACCACCGAAGACAGCATGTCTTCGCCCCGGTATTCATCGATGGTGCTGTTCCACATGACCTCGATTTTGGGGTTGTCCAGAGCGCGTTTCTGCATGATTTTTGAGGCCCGCAGCTCGTCGCGGCGGTGAATAATGGTGACTTTTTTGGCGAACTTAGTCAGGAACATGGCTTCTTCCATGGCGGAATCGCCGCCGCCCACAACCATGATATTCAGGTCGCGGAAAAACGCGCCGTCACAGGTGGCACAGGCGGATACGCCCTTGCCATGGTATTTTTCTTCGTGCCGGGCTCCCAGATAGCGGGCGGTTGCGCCGGTGGAAATAATGACCGTATCAGCGGACATTTCTGTGCCGTCTTCGGCCCAGATTTTAAAAGGGCGGGCAGAGAAATCGACTTTATCGATCATGGCGGGAACCATGCGGGTGCCAAAGCGTTCCGCCTGTTCGCGCATCTGCATCATCAGTTCGGGGCCGGTGACGCCTTTGGGAAAGCCCGGGAAATTCTCTACATCCGTGGTGGTCATAAGCTGACCGCCGGGCTGCATGCCTTCAAACATCACCGGTTCCAGATCGGCACGGGCGGTATAAATCGCTGCGGTATAGCCCGCGGGTCCGGCACCAATGATTACAACTTTGAAATGCGCATCAGACATACTTCACCTCGATAGGGAAAAAGGTTGTATATTTTTTATTCAAACCGTTTGTTGAATAAAGAGTAAACATCCGCCGGGTTTGTCAAGACGGATGTGCGCTTATATCTTGACCGCCTGTCATTTGCTGTCTATCTTCATTACTGTAGTTCAGATTTGGCGACTATCGCAACCATAAAATGAGTATGCCATGCGTAATATCAACATGAAAAACATTTTCCTTCTTATGGGCCTGCTTTCAGTGTGCTGTTGCACCCTGGTCGCGCAGGCGGCACAGGCTCCCCATGCTCCGGGGAGATTGCTGGTCAAGCTGCACTCCGATGCACATATTAAATATAATGTAATGCATGAAAAAGATAGTGTAAGCAGCCTTAATGTATTGAGATATCTGAATGAGAGCAAGCGCGTTAATGTGCGTCCTCTGCTGAGGGACCTGTCCGTTGCCAGGGCTCTGACAGCCCATGGTCTGGACCGCATTATGCTGGTGACCGGCCTTCCGGCGGACCGTGATATGGAAGCTCTGGCCTGGCAATTGCAGCAGGATTTTGGCGATGAAATCGAATATGCGGAACCCGATTATATCGGCTACGGTTCTGCGGTCCCCAATGATCCGAAATATACCCAGCAGTGGGGTCCGGCAAAAATCCGCATGTCTCTGGCCTGGGATATCACCACCGGATCTTCGGATATCGTCATCGGTCATCTGGACAGCGGCGTGGCCTCCGAACACCCGGATTTTGCTGGAGCGTTGCTGGACGGATACGACTTTGTGAACGAGGACAGTGATCCTGGTGACGACCACGGCCACGGTTCCAACACCGGCGGCATCATTGTTGCCCGTATGAACGATGGCGTTGGCATTGCGGGGATCTGCCCGGAGTGTTCGCTGTTGCCCCTCAAGGTGCTGGATGACGACAACACCGGCTATTACTCCTGGTGGGTGAAGGCCATCGAGTACGGCATCAGCCACGGCGTGGATGTGTTTAACATGAGCCTTGGGGGTGTGGCGGAATCAGCATCTTTGCAAGACGCCATCAAAGCGGCCCATGATGCCGGGATTGTCATTGTGGCCTGCATGATGAACGCCAACGGTGACACGCCTTATTACCCCGCCGCCTATGACGAAACCATTGCGGTGGGGGCCACGGATTCCGGTAATGATCGGGCGGTTGCGCCAAACTGGGGCAGCAATTACGGCAGTCATATCGATGTTGTGGCTCCCGGGGCCGGGATTCTGGGTCCGGCAAAAGATGGTTCCGGCTTTGAGCAATGGAGCGGCACCTCTCAGGCGGCTCCCCATGTCGCCGGGCTTGCGGGTTTGATGCTGAGTTTGCGCAGCGATCTGTCCACCGGCACGGTGCGTAATATTCTGCGTTCAACCGCTACCGACCGCATTGGTGACGCCGGTGAAGACACCCCGGGCTGGGACCGGTATTTCGGCTATGGTCAGATAGACGCCCCGGAAGCGCTTCAGCAGGTGCAGCAGGTGCCGCAGCCCGATGGCGACGTTGTGGTGGACGGCGACATTTCCGATACCGCCGACAACGGCGAAATTGTTACCCCGGCGGATGATTCCGGTTGCAATGGTGGTACAGGATGGATGTTGGGAGCACTGCTTATGGCGGCGCTGGTGTTACGGCGGACCAAACAGCGGGCGGAATTTCACGCTTGATATCTCGAAATAGAAGCCAAAGGAGAAGCCGAAGGTATCTTTGCCTTTGAGCAGGCCTTCCGGCGGAGGCGGGAAGGGTGAGCCGCGATAGAAAGCGGCGATGGCTTCTTCATCAAGGAAATCCACGCCCGACGGGTCTTGCACTTCAACCCGCTCAAGGCCGCCGTCCTTGCGGACCGTTACCCACAGCACGGTGCGGCGGTCCTGATACCCGTAGATATTGAAATTGGGGTCGTACTTGCGATGAACCCGGGCCGGAGACCAGTTACGGGCCACTTCGCGTTTGACCCGGTTGAAGTATGTCGCGTATTTGAAGGCCCGTGTGTTGAGGGCGGTTTCGTCTGATTCATCAATATTTTCAAGATGATCTGCCATGGGCCCACCGGCCACGCCAATAATAATGGCGTCGGCAGGGGTCAGTTTTGCCTGGGCCTTACTGGATGCGGGTTTACCCGCTTCGGTGGGGTCCTGTATGTTGACATTCAGGCGGTTGCTGTTGCCCTTCATGGCCTGTTTATGCTCCTGATTCAGGAACATGTCCCGGTCGCCGCCGTCCTTGAGTTTCAGTTTGGACTGGGGTTGTCGTTTGGGAATTTCCAGCTTCATGGCGGTTTTTTGCTGTTTTTGCTGCTTTTTGGCAGGCGTGTCCTTTTTGGCAGGGGATTCCATCAGCACCAGGCTTTTGGATTTTTTTACCTGTTTCCTGCGTTTTTCCGCCTGCTTTTGCTCTTTCACCCCAACCAGTTTTGGTTTGGGCGCATGGCGCTCGTAGGTGCTTTTCTGGTATTTGCTGCGGGTTTCCTTTTTCACCGAGGAGTCATATTCGCTCAGGAAGCGGGATTCATCCGGCTTGGTTTCGTCTTTGGGCGGGGAGAGTTCAACGATCTGTCCCAGGGGATCGCTGGGCTTCTCCGGTTCCTTCTTTTTGACCTTGGGCTTTTCCTGCTTTTGCTTGCGGGCGTGCTGTTGCTTGGGTGTAAGGTTTTGCTGCCACTGCTTTTTTGACATTGTGCGCATGGACACCTTCAGGGGCGTGGTGCTGCGCTTTTCAACGGTCTCGGGGTAGAAACGGTCCAGTGCGCCAAAGAAAAACAGGTGCACAAACAGGGACAGCACGATGAGCATAATCATGCGTTCGGTGTTCCCCGGGGGCCACTGGCGATACGGGCGTTTCTGCACTCGGTCGTGTCCTTTCAATATATTGACACGCGAACATTCAACTTATTAAACAATAGGACGCGATTTTTATTCCGTCAAGCGCCCTCTTTTACATATTAAAGGTAACCATTACGATGCGTTTAGCAATTCTGTGGCGTGTTCCCGGGCTTTTTCGCTGTTGGTGTCACCGGCCAGCATCCGGGCGATTTCGCCGATACGGTCGTCGGGTTGCAGCTTTGTGACGCTGGTGACGGTGCGTTTGGCGGTTTCTTCTTTGCTGACCACAAAATGCTGCGTTGCAAGGGCGGCTATCTGGGGCAGGTGAGTGACGCACAGCACCTGGCGGCTTCGGCTGAGTTCTTCCATTTTGGAGCCCACGCTCCGGGCGGTTTCGCCGCCAATACCGGCGTCGATTTCGTCAAAGAGCAAGGTCAGGGGCGGATGGGCGGCCCGCAACACGATTTTCAGCGCCAGCATGAGGCGGGACAATTCACCGCCGGAGGCAACGTCGTCAATGGGTTGCATGCTTTGGCCCTTGTTGGCGGTAAACAAAAAGGCCACCGTATCCATACCCGTGGAGGAAACAAGGGCATCGCCGCAGGGCTCGCAGCCAGTGGAGGGGCCCAGGGGCGTTACATCCATAGAGAACATGGCCGAAGGCATGGCCAGATCCCGCAGTTGCGCGGTGACTGCGCGGCTGAGCTTTTTAGCCGCTTTCGTGCGTTTGTCGGAAAGTTTTTTCGCTTCTGTGGCCAGCAGGTTGCGTTGCTTTTCTATGGCCTGCTCAAGATCGGAGCGATCCTCGTCAAAGCGCTTGATGCCGTCGTATTCCCGGCGCATGTCATCCAGATTGCTCAGGATGTCCCCAAGGGTGGGGCCGTGCTTGCGCTTTAACTGGTCTATGGAGGAAAGCCGTTCTTCCACCATGTCCAGCCGCTGGGGATCGTTTTCAAGATTATGCAGCATGGAGGATGCCGAAGACGCGGCTTCCGACAGCAGGGCCTCGGCGTCCCGGAGCATGGAAATGCTTTCGGACAGGCTCTCTGCGCCGCTGGCGTGGGCGTTTTCCAAAAGTGCGATGGTACGCCCCGTCAGGGTATGGGCCGATTCATCGTGGGAATACAGCAGATATTCCGCCTCGGTAATGGAGCCGCGAATGGTTTCCATATTCCGCAGCAGGGTGCGTTCCTGCTGTAGCTCCCCGTCCTCGCCGTCATGGAGGTCCAGGGCTTCGATCTCGTTGATCTGATAGCGCAAAAAATCTTCCCGCTGCAGCCGGTTGCGGTTGCGCTCCTGCATTTCTTCCAGTTGCGCCGTGAGGCTGCGGAGTTTCTTAAAATGCTCGCCCACGGTGTGCCGCAGGGGAAGCAGTGCGGCGTATTCGTCCAGCATATCCAGATGAAAACGGGACTGCAGCAGCCGCTGGTGCTCGTGCTGCCCGGAAATATCTACCAGGTATGCTCCGAGTTCCTTTAACAGGCTGACGGTCACCGGCCGGTCGTTGATATACACCCGGCTGCGTCCGTCGCGGCTTAAATGGCGACGGATTATAAGGCTGTTGTCTTCGGTTTGCAGGCTTTGTCCTGCCAGAAGCTCTTTGATGGCATGATCTTTGGGGATATCGAACTCCGCAATGACTTCGCCGTCCTGCTGGTCGTTTCGGATAACCGAAGAGGTCGCCCGGCCTCCGGCCACCAGGTGCAGCGATTCCATGAGCACGGTTTTTCCCGTGCCGGTTTCGCCGGTGATGACGTTAAAGCCCCCGCCAAAATGCAGGGACAGCTCGTCGATCAGTACCAGATTGCGGATGTATAGATGCCGCAGCATGTATTATGACTCCTCGCCCCAGCCAAGTTTCTGGCGCAGAATGGAGAAATAGCTTTTGGATGTGGACTCCACGATGGACACGGATTTGTTGCTGCTTTCGATCCTGATAACATCGCCCAGGGTCATAAGCTGGCCTTCCTGTCCGTCGGCGGAGAAAAACACCTTGCCGTCGGCCTCCACCAGTTCAACTTCCACCAGACTGTCTGCGGGCAGCGCAATGGCGCGGTCCGTAAGGGTATGGGGATTGATGGGAGTGATGATTTTGCATTGCAGGGCCGGATGCAGAATCGCGCCGCCGGCGGCCAGATTATAGGCGGTGGAACCCGTGGGGGTGGCCACAATCAGACCGTCGCCGCGATAGTTGGTGGCATAGGTGTCTTCCACCATAACCCGCAGCTTTGATATCCGGGACAACGCGCCGCGATGAATCACCGCGTCGTTGAGCACCTGATACTGGCCCACCACGGTTTCGCCCCGCAGGTGCAGCACATGCATGCGGTTGCGGCGGGTGGTTTTCAGCTTGCCCTTCAATACCCGTCGAAGGGAGGGGAACAGTTCGTCGGTGGTAATCTCCGTGAGAAAGCCCAGGGTGCCCACGTTGACGCCCAAAATAGGCACGTCTTCGTCATCCACCAGGGATGCGGCGTAAATAAGGGTGCCGTCGCCGCCAAGAACAACAATGAGATCCACCTTGCCGGGCATGTCCTGATCCGGACACGCGGTACACTGGGAACTGTCGATGAGGGGATGTTCGCTCAACACGGTGATGCCCTGATTGGTAAGCCAGCGGCTGACTTCAATACCAAGATCACGGGCTTTGTTCTCACCGCTTTTAAGGACCAGCCCTACGCGCGAGATGTGTTTTTGTGCTTCTGCAGTCACGGTATACCTCCGGGCGGTACATTACCGTTTCACCTGTGGGATGTCAACGAAAACGCCGGGGATTGGGGGGGGGGCGTTTTTGTTCTCGCAATGGAAACACTCCTGTGTGCCACGGGCTAAACGAGGTAAAACCGAGTTTGCCCGTGTATATTCCAACCGTGAATATGATACATGGGCAAGCTCCATTTCATTTCGCTTGGCCCATGGCACACGAAAAATGTGACACATATATTCCCCCCCCCCCATGTCGGATTAGAATGTAATCCCGACCTACCGGTCGATCATATCCATAAACCCCGGTAAAATGCAGGGTTTGAGCCTTGTCCGTCCTTGATAACCCCTGGCCAAACCTTGTATTTCCCCATAAATGGAGAAAGGCTTTATGGATTGACACGATTATAGGCCCGGCTATTCATTTCCGCTCTCTCTATTCATGGAGAGAGCTGGAGTGAGGTTATAATGAAAAGCAGGGCCGGGTGTTATCAGGCGTTATCAAAAGGCAAGAACTCCCGGTAGATATCCGCCGGAGTAAAGGTGAAAAATACTGAGGGCGATGCGGTTGCATGGGCTTTGCAGATACCGGGAACCCACAGAATGATGCCGTCATGCTCAACAACCGGCAGCACATCCCGGACCTGATGGGGGATTTTAGCGTTTATCAGCGTTTTTTTCAAGGACCGTGATGGCATGGTTTTTGTTTCAGGAATCCTGTCGCCGGGCCGTCGCATTCGCAACACAAAGGGGAAAGCACGATCCGTGGCAAAGCTCAGGGCCTCGGGCTCTGCGGCCGGTTCCGTATCAATGCTGACGGTTACAATGCCGCCGGGAAAGGCGTATTCTCCGGGGCCGTCGATAATCATGTCATCCCAGGGATGTGTGCCTGGAACCCGCTGCCGGGTTTCGTCATGAAGGTATAAGGCATCATAGACCCTCCGGGCTTCCCTGCCGTCTCCCAAAGGCGCTGTGGCCTGGGGGTTGGGGCTGGCGATAATCTCCTGGAGTCGTTGCACCAGGGGAATGCGGGGCGGGGGACCGGGCCAGCGATCTTCAAGAATAAACTTGATGGCAAAGCCCCGGGCATGCTCAGATAAAGCCCGCAGGCGGGAAACACTGTAGGCGTCTCCGGCCTCGGTGAGAAACTCCGCAGGCGGCAACAGGCTGCGCAGTGCCCCATCGGCGTCGGCGGCAATGGCGGATGTCATCAGCAGGCCCTTGCGGATGTTCCGTTCTTCCACGCTTTCCAGATGAGGCAGAATATCGTGGCGCAGGGCATTGCGGCGGTACCGGCGGTCTTCGTTGCTGCTGTCAAAGCGAAAGGCGATGTTTTGCTCTGCAAGGTAGTCTTTGAGTTCCTGACCGAAAAAAGAGAGCAGGGGACGTACAAAGGGACCGCGCTGTTTGGGGATGCCGGAAAGGCCCCGCAGGCCGGTGCCGTCCAGTATGCGCATCAGCACGGTTTCCGCCTGATCGTCGGCAGTGTGGCCGGTAAAGCAGCCGTCAAAATTGTGTTCCGCAATACAGGTTTCAAGGGCATGGTACCGCAGGTTGCGCAGTTCTTCCTCGTTTGGATCGGGGCTGTACGCCTGTATATCAAGCTGTATAAACCCGCAGCCAAGGCATTGGGAAAGCTCTTGTACAAAGGCGGCGTCGGCGTCGGATTCCGCGCCCCGGGTATGGTGGTGTACATGAATTGCCGTAAGGGTGATGTCCGAGGTTTTGGCAAGCTGTACCAGCAATGACAACAAAGCCACGGAGTCGCTGCCGCCGGATACGGCTACAGCATACGAACCGTTTTCAGATATCCCCAGGCTGCGAACTGCGTGCAGAAAGCGGCGGAAAATGCCCGGCATCAGACCTTGTCGGCGGCGCTCATAATGGATTCCTGGAGGCTGGCCATTTTAATGATAATGCGCTTGAGAATTTTGTCCGCTTCATCGCGGTTCATCACAAAAATCTCGTAGGTCTTTTCTTTATCATTGAGCCTGCTGATGATTTTCATCTTATCGAGAATCTCGTTATAGCGCTTGTACATGTCCTTGCCGAAAAAGCGCTTCATCTGAAAGGAGAGGTTGGTCATCTGGGTATGCTTGGAAATGGTCCAGCGCAGTGATTCCTCGGCGTTGTCCAGATTGTTGGTTTCCAAAATATTGCGGTAATGCTTCAGGGTGAATTCCAGCAGTTCCAGCAGCACATCGGCGGCTTCGGTGCGGCGCTGCATGATTTCCTTGTCAAGTTGGCCCTGCCGTTTTGCTTTTTTGAATGTGCGTTCGTGCCGGGATACATGCTGCATACGGAACAGTATGATGACAGCAAGCAGCAGCGCTGTGCCGGACATCCAGAATGCCAGATCGGCGGTTTCAAACCCAATGGCCCCGGAAATTGTGGATGCAATACTTGTCATGGTTCACTTACTGTATTATGCTTAATTTAACAAAATGTTATAGCAAAAATACTCCATGGTCTTTGATTCGTCAATATCTTTTTCCCACAGGCGGGGTTTTCTGCCTCAATATGAGAGTATTCCGGCAGATCGCACTTAACAAATATAAAATGTACATCATTTGGATAATAAAATGTTGACAACACGGACTGTGGGAGAATAGGCTGTACTGCAAATTGGGAGATTAGAGTTTATATGACGTTAGGTACCGGACAAAGTTTCGGGGATTATCAGATTCTAAAAAGAATCGGTGCGGGTGGCATGGCCGAAGTGTATATGGTCCGCCATATGAACGCGCCCCCAGATTCCACCCCGGCGGTGCTGCGGCGCATTTTGCCTAATCTTTCCGACAATCCCAACTTTGTAAAAATGTTCCTGCGGGAAGCCCGCATCATCAACGAGCTGGAGCATAACAATATTATCCGGCTGCTTGATTTTGGCAGGGTGCAGGATGACTACTATATGGTCACCGAGTTTATCTGGGGCGTGACCCTGCGGGAGATCATTGACCGCTGCACCGAGCAGAACATTGATATTCCCTATGTGTTCGCCGCTTCCATTGTGGGTGATGTATGTGAAGGTCTTGACTACGCCCATCATCTGAAGGTGGAAGACAAAACGGTTTCCATTGTTCATCTTGATATCAACCCCAACAACATTATGGTTGATTTCGATGGCAAGGCAAAGCTGCTTGATTTTGGCATTGCCCACGCCACCTACGAAGGCGACCACAAGGCCTACAACGAACTCAAGGGCACTTTTGCCTACATGAGCCCTGAACAGTGTCAGGAAATGGATGTTGACCACCGGTCTGACATCTTTTCTTTGGGCGTGGTGCTGTACGAACTCACCACCCGCACGCCGCTGTTCAGCCGTCATAATAATGAATACATGGTGCTGAAATCCATCACCGAAGGCATTGTTCCCCCGCCTTCAAACCTGCTGAAGGGATTTCCCCGCACCCTTGAAGACATTGAACTCATCGCTTTAAAGGTCAGCCCGTCGGAACGGTATCAGGAAGCCCGGGACATGAAAAAAGCCCTGGACGAATACCTCTCCGAAATCGAGTTCGACCCGATGCAGGAGACCATCAACGCCTGGCTCAAGCGGCTGTTCCCGGAGCGCTACAACGATTTCGCACCGTATATGATGCCCGCCCGCAAACGTACCGGCGAATTCAATCTGCCGGTCATCCCCGAAACCGGGGTGGGCAAGATATCGCCAACGCCGACACCCGCAAAGGCCAAGCGCCCCAGCGGTGAGTACAAAGTTACCGACAGCGTCGAGAAAAAAGCATCCGACGCAGATCCTCTGGAATTGACACCGGCGGAGATTTCATCGGCCCAGCAGGCTCCCAAGGCGGATTCCGACCGCAAACAGGCAGCCTCGGGATCAGGGATTCGGCCCAAAGCGGCAACCACCAGAAAACGCACTGAATCAAAGCCGGTTCCTGCCCAGGTGACGCCACCGGCCTCCCGGGTGAAGGAAACACCGGCTGAAGTCGAAGAACCCGAGGATAATTCGGCTATTGCGTTGACCCCCGATGACATGGACACGGGCAAATCCAGCCCCGAACCAAAGGGAGAAGCCCGGGGGCATCTTACCTATACCGGCATATTGTTGCTGCTGTTGGTTGCCCTGGTTTGGTATGTATCCTCAGAGCAGACAAAATCTTATCAAATATACAGTGATTACGGCAGGTTGTATGTGTATGCCACCGATGATTCGCGGCTGGAAAAAGAACCGGTCAAGGCTACCCTGGATAACAAGGAAAGCCTGAATCTTCCCATTCAGGGGCATTTTTTACCGCCAGGCACCCACGAAATTCATATAGATGACCAGCGCTTTGAGCAGGAGCGCCTACGCTTTGACATTGGCGAGGATAATCCTGTGCAGGGATTTTACGTTGATCTGAAGCCACGGCTCAACTAACCGGATATTTCATTAAACGGCAGTACAGGGGGTTGAGATAAGTATTAAATATGAGCAATAAAAACTTGCCGTATTGGTCAAAAGAAGGGCATGACGCGCTGCGTCAAGCCGCTCAAAAGGCATGAAATAATCACCAGAACATAGTTTTTGCTCCAAAATCCTCGGGACGCACTTTTTAAAACACGGGCCGCGAAGGGTCAAAATTTGCTGTTTCACGGGCCCGCCTCGGGAAATGACGCAGCCAAAAATGGCCTATTATCTATATAAAAACGA
>Ga0070729_10004680_pt1 | contig 14670 bp, 12 predicted proteins | sample tdDd472_FD_66725 | JGI IMG/M metagenome (GOLD analysis project Ga0070729, IMG submission 66725) | Marine sediment microbial communities from the Atlantic coast under amendment with organic carbon and nitrate - tdDd47.2 | ecosystem: Environmental > Aquatic > Marine > Coastal > Sediment | place...
CCTCCGCCGGAATCGCTGTCATCATTGTCATCAAACATGGAGGTATAGGAGTCGAAAATAGAACCAATCATATCCTGCTGGGCAAACACGCCGCCGGAAAAAGCCCGCAGCAGATCGGAGTCGATGGGAACCCACTGCCACAGTTGAATGTTAATCTTGAATCGCTTGTTCACCAGTTCATCGATGGTGGACTGCAGGTTCATAAGCAGGCGGGTAAAGGCTTCGCCGCTGTGGGCCAGGTATTCGGCCTTCAGTTCGTCCCGCATGTTGGCGCTCATGCGCAGGTTTACCCGGGCGCGGTACTGGAAGTCCGTGGTGATAACCGTCAGAATCACGATGGCGGTCAGCACCACGACAAGGGCGATACCCTTCTGGTTGTGCCGCCGGGCCATATGATCCTGCCGGGGATCATCGGGCTTGCGGGGTTCAAAGCCATAGACCAGAAAACGGCGGATACCCGTCAACAGGCTGTTGCCCCCGGAGGATGGTATGTCACGGCGTTCCATACTGATCACCCGAATTTCAACGGTTGCGCAAGTTTTACTTTAGTCTGGGTCACAAAGGTACGGCGTTCCCCGTTTTCATCGTAGACCGTGACTTCAATCTTGATGCGTTCCGGGAAACGGTTGAGGTATTCCACCTTGGTGGTGTCCCATTCCTCGACCCATTCCTCGCCGTTCCAGGCGCGGATTTCCAGTTCGATAACATCGTCCAGCAGCTTGTAGATCATACCGCCATGCTCCGGATCAAAGTTGATCATGGAGCTTTCCCGGCGCATGATGTGCTGAACGCTGTTGTCCTCTTCGTCTTCTTCAACAAAAAAGCTGATTTCCGCCTGATCCGATTCATTGGCGTCCTTGACCATTTTCAGATGCACAAAGGCGGTAAAGTCCAGACGGTTGTCCTTGAGCTTGAAAATGGTTTTGGGCGAATCCTCGTACAGGGGATTGTAATGCATGGAAATATAGGCTCCGGAGATTTCCCGGGCCATGCGGTTCATGGCCCGGCCAATGGCCAGATACCGGTCCTGAATGGAGCCGATTTCGTCGGGAGCCCGCAGACTGACGGAAAAGGAGCCGTACAGCAGGGTCATGATCATCACCAGAATGCTGATGGAGATCAGCACTTCGATGATGGTAAAGCCCCGGTTGTCGTGATGTATCCGTCTGCGTTTCATGGTTTATTTATAATTGACTCCCGGACTCGAAAAAGGTGACTTCGATGTGGTGGAAAACGGTGAAGTCTTTGTCGTGTTCTTGGTTGTATTGGTGTTCGTGTTCGTATTGGTGGACTTGGTCAGGTCCGAAACATTGGCGCCGGGCTTGAACAATCCGTTTTTGCTGGTGTCAATCACATGGGTAGCCACGGTGATCTCGTTGGTATAACCCGCGTCATCGTCCAGCCATATGGTCAGCTGGATTTCCCGCATGGTGTTTTTAATGATGTCACCGATGATGGACGCATAGCCCACCATGCCCGCCATGGCGTTTTCTTCCTGTCCCGGAACGCTGGTGGGCAGCTCAAGCTCCACCTTGGTGACCTTGATTTTCCATTTCCAGCCGGGGAATTCCCAGTCGTCAAAGTCGCCTTCGATCTCGGTTTCCTCAAATTCGGAGAATCCTTTTTCCGCCATTTCGTGTTCAAACTCCAGCATTTGCAAACGCGCAAGCTGGGTTGCGATAACATAAAATTTGATGTCGGTGGTTGCCCGGATTGACCCGGCATTGACACCGGCGATGGCCACAAGGGAGATGGCCAGAATCCCCACCGCCACCATGACCTCGATGAGGGTGAAGCCCGTTGAACCCCGGCGGGATGTATCAGAGACGTTCTTCTTCATCCCGTGCATCCTCTTCAAAGTCCGGCGGTTCTATTTCGCCTTCAACAACAATAGCCCGGCCCGTAAGGGGTTCCACCCGTATGGACCATATTTGCTCTTCATCGGTATCCATGATGTAAATCACCGAGGGCTGCACCCAGCCGTTGGGAAAAATAAAGATGGGCACTTTTCCTTTGGTGACCTTGCCGTCAATGGTGCTGGTGACAACACCATCGATGGTGACGTTTTCCGGCAGTTTTTTCGGCTTGATGATTTCGTCGCTGTATTCGCTGAAGTTGACGATTTTGCGACGCATTTTTTCCTTGAAGTTGTACCAGCCCTGCCATTCGAACTGATCGTCAAACATGCTGGACATGGTGGAGCCGAAAATCCGCTCTTCCTCTTCTTCGGCGCTCATGGGCTCGTCGTCATCAGGTTCCGGTTCTTCCAAAGCTCCGTCGTTGATTTCCAGCTTTTTGCTGGTAAGGGCCACGGGGTTGTCGGCTTCCTCGGCGCGATAGCTGCCGTCGTCCAGGTCGATGGTGAGGCGGATGTACTTGTGGTCAAGCTGGGCTTTGTCAAACAGATAGCGAATGGTGCCGGAAAGCTCACTGGTGGCGCTTTGCCGGTTCACCGTTGATATCACGTTTACCGCCGGAAGAGCCACGCCCACCATCAACACTGCGATGGCAAGGGCAATCATGACCTCAATCAGCGTAAAGCCCCCCCGGGAATGTGTATGCCCGGGCCGCTTAAACATTAGTTACCTTCGGCGTCTCCCTGCAGGTTCCAGCTTTCGATATCGTCTTCGCCGCCGTCAACACCGTCGGGACCGTAGGACTCGATGTCGTATCCGGCTTTGGAGTTTACGCCGGGGCTGACATACACATAGTCGTTCTGCCAGGGATCCCGGGGGATTTCCGTAAGAATCGGCTGCATTCTTTTGGGAGGATTGGTCAGGGCTTCAAGGCCTTCGGAGGTGTTGGGGTATTTGCCCACGCGGATTTTGTAATGATCCAGGGCCTGCTGGAAGTTCTGAATCTGGACCCGTGTGGTGTCCATCTTGGCCTGCTGGAACTGCGGAATAACGCCAACGGCTACAATACCGGAGACCATACCGATGATCAGGATAACAACCATGATCTCGATAAGGGTCATACCGCTGGGCCGGACCTGCCGGGTAGCCTTGAGGCTGCGTTCCAACCGCTCATGCAGGGTAATGATCTGTTTCATAGGGACTCCTCCTTGCCTTGAACCACATACGTATCGGTTTCTTCATCTTCATTAACGTTTAATATAATGTCGTCGTCACTGGGACGACCGTCGGGACCATTGGAAATCAACGCCACCGAAGGGGTGGTACGGTACACAATACGGCCTCCCCAGGGATCGTGCAGCAGCAGACGGGGCTTCAATGGTTTGACCAGCGCCGGTTTTGTGGCCAGTTTGTGCAGGGGTTGTTCCACGCGCAGTGCAGAAAGCGTTTCCAGCTTCTGGGGCAGTGCGCCGTGCACGATTTTGTACTCCCTGATGGACTGCGCGGTTTCCGACAGATGCAGGCGGGCCTGGCGCATTTGCGAGGGAGCGTAAAAATAATGATGCAGGCAGAACAGGGCCACGCCGCATACCGCAGCCAACAGCAGCCAGATGAATCCCACACGCACCAGCACCGACCGTTCCTCGGCAAGGTCGCCGGGGCGGGCATCGGAAAGACCGGCAGCGGAAATGACCTGCATTCCCCGCTTTACCTGATCCTGCTTGTGCGCGTACATAACCATTGTAAATACCGTTATTACATGCGGATTTGCTGGTTAAGGGACAAAATAGGCTGCATGATGGCCATGACAATAAAGCCGACCACCGCACCCATAAAGATAATCATTGCTGGTTCCAGAATCGAGGTTAAGGCGCCGATCTTGGCTTCCACCTGGGTGTCGTAGGAATCGGACACATGGCTCAGCATGCTTTCAAGATCACCGGTGCGCTCACCGATGGCGATCATATGGGTCACGATGGGAGGGAATTCCTTGCTGCGCTTCAGAGGCTGGGCAATGGATTCACCTTCACGGATGTTTTCACGGGCTTCTTCCAGCACGCCGACAAGCACCCGGTTGTTGAGAATGTTTTTCACAATGTCCATGGCTCCCAGCAGGGGGACACCACTGGTGAGCAGGGTTGCCAGGGTTTTGGAGAAACGGCTGACGGAAATCATCAGCACCAGCTCGCCAAAAATCGGTACCCGCAGCAAAAAGCGGTCCCACACCAGGCCGCCTTTGTCGCTGTTTTTCCAGCGGCGGAATGCCCACACGGCGGCAAAAATCATCAGAAGAATCAACCACCAGTAATTGGCGGCAAAATCCGATACCCAAATCAAAAGCCGGGTAGGCAGGGGCAGGGTGGCCTTGATATCCTGAAAAAGCTTCACCATTTTGGGGATGACCACGGTAAACAGCAGGCCAACAACACCAATGGCGAAAAAGAACATCAGGATGGGATAGGTCATGGCGCCCTGAACCTGTTTTTTCAGCTTGAACTGACTTTCCATAAAGTCTGCAAGCCGCTCCATGACAACATCCAGTGCGCCGGACTGTTCACCGGCGGCAACCATATTAATGTACAGGTTGGGGAAAATCTTTTGGTGCTGGGAAAGAGACTCCGAAAGGGATTTACCTTCGTTGACGTTATCGCGGACCTGGCTGAGCACCAGCTTGAAATGAGGCTTGTCCACCTGATCGATGATGGCGGTGAGCGCCTCGACAATGGGAATATTCGCCCGCACAAGGTTTGCCAGAAGGCGGGTCATGATAACGATATCGCCGTCCTTTACCTTGCCTACAAAGGTGAAATTCCGCAGGGTGGAAAAACTGCCTTTTTTCTCGTCGTCTCCGTTGCCGCCGGATTCCTTGATGGACGTAAGGAAGTAGCCCTGATCCTTTAAGCGGTTTTTGGCCTGGCGCAGGGACTCGGCATCCACAATGCCTTTTCTGTTTTTCCCCTTTTTGTCCATGCCTTGCCATGCATATACCGGCATCTGCTTACCTCGTTACAGGGTTACCATTCGGCAATGGCTTCATCCTGGGTGACACGGATTACTTCATCTACCGAGGTGGCTCCCTGGTAGATATTGCGCACGCCGTCTTCACGCAGGGTGAACATGCCGTTTTCCATAGCCTTGCGCTTAAGCACCGTGGCGTTGGAGTTGGTCAGAATCATCTGCCTCAGTGCGTCGTTGACCATCAGCAGTTCAAAAATAGCGGAACGTCCGCTGTAGCCGCGTTCGTTGCAGTGTATGCAGCCTGCGGCGCGATAGAAGGTATCCGGGCGCTCGTTGTTGAACACGGTTTCCTGCCGTGCACCCAGTTCGTTGATTTCTTCGTCAGTGGGGCGGTAGGGCTCTTTGCAGTGGGAGCACAGACGCCGCACCAGTCGCTGGGCCATAATGCCGATAACCGAGGAACCAACCAAAAACGGTTCAACGCCCATATCCACCATACGGGTGATGGAACTGCTGGCGTCGTTGGTATGAATGGTGGAGAGCACAAGGTGACCGGTCAGGGAGGCCTGTACCGCGATTTCCGCGGTTTCAAAGTCACGAATTTCACCGACCATGATGACATCGGGATCCTGTCGCAGAATAGAGCGCAGGCCCGCAGCAAAGGTCATGTTGATTTTGGAATTAACGTGAATCTGGCCAATACCCGGAAGCTGGTATTCCACCGGGTCTTCAATGGTAATAATGTTGCGGTCCGGCGAGTTCAGCTTGCTCAGCGCCGCGTACAGGGTCGTGGTTTTACCGCTACCGGTGGGGCCGGTAACCAGCATAATGCCGTGGGGCTGATGAATCAGGGTGTTGAAGTCCTTGAGTTTGCGCTCATCAAAACCCAGATCCGTCACGTCCAGAAGGACCGTGGAGCGATCCAGCAGACGCATAACCACCCGTTCGCCGTGGCTGGTGGGCAGGGTGGACAGACGAATGTCAACGTCCTTGCCCGCGATCTTGATGCGGATACGACCATCCTGGGGCACGCGTTTTTCCGCGATGTTCAGATTACCCATAATCTTCACACGGGAAATGGTGCGGCTCTGGGCGGCCTTGGGAATGCGGGTAACCTCGTACAGCACGCCATCCACGCGGTAGCGGACAACCACTTCGCGTTCCATGGGTTCGATATGGATATCAGAGGCGTGTTCTTTGACGGCGCGGAACAGCAGGTTGTTGACAAATTTGATGATGGGCTCATCGCTGGCGTCATCGGCCACAAGGTCGGTGATGTCGGCGAATTCATCGGTTTCCTGCTGGTATTCGTCCAGGGCGTCGTCGCCCAGCTGATCGTTGACGTTTTTGGCGGCGGAGTACACCAGGTTGATCATGGCCTGTACCTGGGACTGCGGTGCAACATAGGGCACCACCATCACACCAAAGATGGTGCGTACGTCGTCGAGGCTGTTGGCCTTCAGGGGATTGGCCATGGCCACCCGAACCAGATTATCCTCCAGTTTGAAGGGAATGATCTGATGGGCATTGGCATAGGACATGGGCAGGTCCGCCACAAGGTCGCCGTCAATGTTGGAAGGCAGCTCTTTCATAAAGGGCAGGCCAAAGCGAATGGCCAGAGCCTCCGCCAGGGTCACTTCATCAATGATCTTTTGGGACAGCAGAATTTCACCCAGCAGACCGCCGCGTTCCAACTGCATTCTGAGGGCAAGGTCAATCTTTGAGGGATCGACGTTGAATTTCCCCGTTAGTATTTCACCAATCAACGGCATCGTGCTTCTCCGGGTTATTCCATGTCGATCATTTCTTCGTCGGTTTCCAAAACGTTGGCCTTCACCTTTTTGGGCGCCGGGGCCTCGATGGTTTCCGAGAGATTTGCGCCGGATTCGCTGTTGTCCTTCACCTTTTCGGCGTCGTCGCCGCCAAGGGTGCGGACCTTACGGCCTTCATGCAGATAGAAGGTCTGACCTGCGGCTGCGGATTCGGCGTCCTTTTCTTCGGAAACAATGGTGCCGAAAATGGATTCCACGGCGCCGGTTTTGCGGTCCCAGTCCATGGGGGGCTCGTATTCCTCGTCTTTGCCGTAGAAGCGGCGGAGGAATTCGGCGCGTTCACGCATTTTGCGCTTGAAGATTTTCTGGAAGTCGTAGTCGTCCACCACAATGTAGGGGGTCAGGAAAATAAGCAGGTTTGCCTTTTCGTTGACCGTACGGGTGGTGCGGAACAACCGCCCGATAATGGGAATGTCGCCAAGGAAAGGAATCTTGCTGACATCTTCTGTCTTTTTATCCTTAATAAGACCACCGATGACCACGGTCTGACCGTCCTTGACCACCACCACGGTTTTGGCGGCGCGTTTGGTGGTTGTGGGGCCGAGGGTTTCGGAAATGGATACCAGTTCCGTTACTTCCTCTTCCACGGTCAAACGAACGAAATCGCTTTCGTTGATCTGGGGTTTGATTTTCATGGTCAGGGCAACATCCTGCCGCTGAATTTGCAGGATGGGGGTGGTGTTGTTGTAGCCATAGGTCTGACCGGTAATAAAGGGCACGTTGGAACCCACAACGATCTGGGCTTCCTCGTTGTCCATGGTCAGAATATGGGGGGTGCTCAGCACGTTGGCGTTGGCATCGGTTTGCAGTGCCTGCAAAATCACACCAAAGCTGGGCAGGGACACGCCGGGCAGAATCAGACCTTCGGTGCCTTCCAGATCCGGTCCCTGCAAGCCAACCGCCAGACCCTGCAATGCCGTGGGGTCCAGCGCGATGGAGCTGAGGGTGCCGAAGGTGGTGCCACCGAAGATGGGAATGGTGTCGCCACCGATATCATAGGTGGCTCCGCCGTTAAGGGCGATGCCAAGGTTGCGGTTTTTGGAAAGGGTGACTTCCATGATGACCGCTTCCACAAAGACCTGACGGCGGCGGACATCCAGTTTTTGGATAACCTTTTGCAGACGCTTGAAGTCTTTAAGGGACGCCACGATAACCAACGAGTTGGTGGCCTTGTCCGCAGTGATTTTAACTTCGCCTTCAAACAGGGAGGCTGCCTGCTTGCTGCCGCCCTTTTTGCCTTTGCGGCTGGAGGAGCCCTGGGCAAGGTTGGCCAGCGTGGAGGCAGTTTCCTCGGCATCGGCGTTTTCGAGATAGTAAATATGCACCTGACCTTCACCGGGGATGGGGACATCCAGTTCGCGGATGAGGCCGAGTACTTCCTTTAAAGTGTTGTCGGGGCAGACAATGAGCAACTGGTTGGTGCGCTCGTCGGGCAGCACCTTGGTGATCATGGGAATGCCGCCGGCGTCTTCCTCTGTGCCAGCGCTTGCCTTTTGAGCTTTTTTACCTTTTCTGCCTTTGGGGCTTTTGACATGGGGAGCCCGGGTGGTGTTCTGGCCCTTTTTGGCTTTTTCACCAAAGATCTGGTTTATCTGTTCCGCCAGGGATGTGACGTCGGCATGGAAAATTTCAACGATATGGATGTGATCCTGCTGGCCGGGTACGTCGATCTGTTTCAGAAGTCGCAGCATACGGTGCAGGTTCAGGGCGCTGTCGGTAATAATAAAGCTGTTGGTGGGCAAAAAGGCGACAACATCGCCGTCTTTGCTTTTCAGTTGCTTCAGAATGGCCTCGGCATCTTTGATGGCCAGATATTTCAGGTGATAAATGTAGGTGACGGCCCGTTCTTCCTTGGGAATGCGCTGTCCTTCGGAGTACAGCGGGGCCGGGGATTTCATGGCGTCTTTAAACCGGATGATTTTGTAGAACTGGCCGACTTTGACAATGCTCAGTCCCTTGAGTTCCAGGGCGGACAAAAAGGCCAGCCAGGCTTCGTGACGGGTAATGGGGTTGGGGCAGCGGATGGTGACTTTACCGCCTTTGACCTTGTCTTCCACAATGAAGTTGATCCGCAGCTTTTCGGAGATTTCCGCGAGAATATCCAGCAGTTCCGCTTCTTCATAGTCGAAGTAGATCTTGGATTTTTTATCGATGGGTGTGCCAAGGTCCGGGACCGTGGTGGTCATGCCGCCGGTTTCAGCCGCAGTCTGTGTGCCAGAGGCGGATGCCGTAGACGTGGAGGTGGGAGGCGGTGGTGCCGGAATGTCTTTCTGCGTGATGACGGGAGGGGCTCCCAAGGGTTTTAGGCCGCCTTTGGCGCCCGCAGCTTTTTTCAGATTACGCGGGGGCTTCATGCCCCGTTTTTTCGGGGCCATGGGTTTGGAGGCCTTGCCCGGTGCGCGCATCAAAGGCTTGAGAGCTTTACCCTTTTTACCGGGTTTTTTCTCTTTGCCCTTGCCGTCATCCTTTTTGTCTTTTTCCCCGGCTGCAAGCAGGACACCGGAGTCGCCGTCATCTGTGGCGTTACCGGTTGCAGGCAGACACAGCATCAGGGCGATGGCGAGCAGCGCCGGTCCAAGGAAAGCAGTTCGTTTACCGTTACCCAAAGATATCATTTCGCACTCCGTCACTGAATGTTGTATTCGACACTAAGGGGTTTGCCGCGTCGCTTCATATCAAGGCTGATATTTTTCGCGTCACGCAGCTTGGTGTAAATTTCCAGAGCCTTTTCCGGGCTGTTGATATCCATGCCGTTGATACGTTGCAGGATATCGCCGTTTTTAAGCCCGATTTTGCTAAAGAGGCTGCCGGGCTTGATGGCGTACAGGCGGAACCCCACGGATTTGCCGCCCTGGAAATGAGGAACAATACGGGCCTGGGTGGCCAGCTTGTCGAGATTATTAAGCGCGTTTTCAATTTCGCCCCGGGCGATTTTGAATTCGGTTTCGCTGACTTTGGCAACGCCTTCCTCGCCGCCGCCGGGGGCGGGAGTCTTGGGCTTGCGGTCTGCCATGACTTTGGAGTCTTCCTCGCTGGTAATGCAGGCCAGTTTGCCGCTTTCGGTAATGTACACCTTGCGGCGGCAGATTTTGGCGACCCGTGCGCCACCGGAACCGTCAAGGGCGCTGCTGCCGCCCAGGGTATCGTTCAGCTCGTAGGACTCACTGGTTTTTTCTTTGGTCATCAGCCGGACCGAGGATTCCATGGGGTTGGAGCTTACCAGGGTGCCGATGATAAAGCCGTATTTTTCCGCCACGCTGTCGCAGGGGGTGCCCGAAAGCAGGGTCGCGCCGCAGTCGATGTCGTTGGCCAGGGTCAGGGGGTCGCCTTCGGGATCAATTATTTCTCCCCCGCCGCCTTCGCCGGGCCCGGTTTCATCGCCGCCCTCTTCCAGCATCTGGCGTACCGGCAGGCCGGTGATGGGGTCATAGCCAAGGGCCGGGGCCTTCTTTTGGGCTTTTGATCCGGGGGTTGAGCCTTTACGCGCCATGGCGGCGGCGTGTTTGGCTTTGCCGGATTCCATGGAATCCGACATGTACACCCGAATCACGTTGCTGGTCCCACCGGCGGCAAGATAGGCGCAGATGGCAATTACCACCAGGGGGAAGACCACAAATACTTTTTTGACAGCATTATCCATGTTTCATCCTGAACGCTGCAGATTATGCACATAGAACGTTTATAATTATGCAATAATCATGCCAGTTTTGATGCGTAAAAGCAGAGCACGCCGCAGTAGTTATAAGAACCGTTGAATTGCCGGTTTTATTCATTTGCAGCCCTGGCTTTCAAGCGGCAGGGATGTGCAATCCTTATGTTTTTTCCATGGAGCCGTGTTTTGTTCCGGTTGCGGGGGCTGTGGCGCTGCCCAAAATAAGGGACAGACGGATTTGGTATGGGAGAAAAACCGTTGCGACAATTTGGCAAAGCCACTTCTTGGGTCGATGCCATGTTGACATATTGGCAAAATCGGCTATCGTGTCCGTGCAGTGCATGGCGTCCCGGCCATGCAGCGGTTCCGGAGGAGAGAGCATGGAGTTAACCGCTGAAAAAATCATGAAGCTCATTGAGCAGGGCATCAGCCTGTACAAGGCCGATTTGCATGGCATTCGTTTGAACGGCGCCAACCTGCGGGGAGCTGATTTCAGTTTCGCCAATCTTGAAAACGCAGACCTGCGGGATGCCAACCTGCTGTGCGCCAACCTTGAAGGCGCAAATCTGTCGCGGGCCCGTCTTGACGGGGCTGATCTCAGGTATGCAAATCTGAAGCACGCCCGGATTGAGGGTACGATTCTTGAGAGTGAGGATCTTGAGATCATCACAAAACTCAAGTTCACTCCGGACCGGGACGAAATTGTCCCCGATGCGGAGCCGGAAGACGAGGACGACGACCTGTAGGTCTGAGCGGTAATTGATACAGACAGCAAGGGGGGTACCGTCGGCAGGTGTATTTTTTACGCCGGATGTGTTAGTCTGCGGTCTTTAAGGAGAGAGCAATGGTGCAAAAGCAGGAATTCCGGATACCGGAAATGACGCCCCGGCAGATATACGGGGAGCTTGACCGCTACGTCATTGGGCAGCAGGACGCCAAACGGGCCGCTGCTGTTGGTGCCTATAATCACATCAAGCGGGTCAATGCGGTGCTGCGGGGAGAAAAGACCCTTCTGAAGAAAACCAATATGCTGCTGGCGGGTCCCACCGGCAGCGGTAAAACCCATATCGCCCGTACCCTGGCGGGGATTTTAGACCTTGCCTTTGTGGTGGCCGACGCCACGGAGTACACCGAGGCGGGATATTACGGCAAAGACGTTGAGGTCATGGTGGGGGAGTTGCTGTTCAGCACGGACCTGGATGTGGACCGCACGGAAACCGGCATTATTTTCCTTGATGAAATCGACAAAATCGCCCGGCGCAGCGGAGCCATGCGCACCGGGGCGGGAAGCCGGGATATCGGCGGCGAAGGCGTGCAGCAGTCCCTGCTGAAACTGCTGGAAGGCCGGAAGATTTTTGTGCCCCTAAATGTGACCCAGCACTGGAACAAGCACGATTTTGTGCCCATCGACACCACCAATATTCTGTTTATCTGCGCCGGAACCTTTACCGACGTGTGGCAGAAACAGTCTGGAGATATCGGCTTTGGCGGTCAAAAGGACGAAGCCGCGTCCCCGGGGCTTACGTCCCGGCGGCTGGCGGATTTCGGCCTGCTGCCTGAGCTTTTGGGCCGCCTGCCGGTGGTGGTGGAACTGCAGCGGCTGCGGGAAGACGCCCTGCTGGACATTCTGACCACGCCTCCCGACAGCCTGACCCGGGAGTACACCGAAGTGCTGGGCCGGGACGGCGTTGAGGCGGAATTCTGCGAGGACGGTCTGCGGCTTATGGCCCGTCACGCCCTGGGCAAAGAGCTTGGGGCCCGGAGTCTGCGGGCTATCATGGAAACCGTGATGCACGACCTGCTGTTTGACGGACCGGAGCTGAAGGGCAAACATATTCGGATTGACGCCGCCTATGTCGCCCCGCGTCTTGGGGTCACAAAGACCGCAGAGCAATAAAAAAGCCGACGGTCTTTCGACCGCCGGCCAGTAGCTTGTATTCCAAAAATGTCCGCTTAAAAAACGATGGATGCCGGGGCTTTGTAGTATTCCTGAATCAGGAGTTCGCTCAGGGGCTTTTCGTCCTTGGATTCGTTTTTCCGGTTGTCGATGGTGGCGTTGGCCGGGTAGAAAATAACCTCGTGCATTTTGCCTTTTTTGTCCTTGACCACCAGCATGATGCGCTTTTTGTTGACGATATGGCCCTTGACGTTTCTTTTACGCTTGGTTTTGAACTGTACCTGGAAGCGCTGGGGGAACAGGCATTCCCGGCGGTTCTGGCTTTCTTCCACGTCAATGGTGCAGCTGATGAGCTTGATAACGTTGTAGGCGTCACGCTTGTCATCGCCCTTGTTTTGCTTGTCATACTTTTTGTCAAAAATGACCTTCTTGACGTTTTTCCAGTCAACAATCTGCTCGTTGCCGCTCACGGATACATTGAGGGAATTCATTTTGAGCCAGGTTTCGGTTTTGGTGGCATAGGCGGGAATCATTTCCTGATACACGGCCATCAATTTACCCTTGAGCACCCGGGGTTTGTCTTTTTTGCTCTTCTTTTTGAAGGTGATGGTGACCCGGCGGTTGATGGGCTTATCGAACTTGGGCAATTCCTCCCGGACGGCAGGCCAGATGGGCACGCCGGTGTCGGGGTTTACGCCTTCTTCACCCTCTTCTTCACCTTCGTCATCGGCCTGAGCGGTCTCATCCATGGGTCCTGCTTCTTCCGCCTGGGCCAGGGGAATGCCAATGCTCATCATGAACAGGCTTAAGCCGACAGCCATAACCAAACAAACCGTTTTCTTCATCGGGACGACCTCCATGCTATGTAATACTGGTTTCGGTTCCGCAAAACACTACCGGTCAGTATATACATTTGCCGTCATTTGTCACGGAGTTTCGCCAACACCGGCGTCACTCCACTGGGCATCAGCGCCAAAAGTGGCGTCATTTCCGCCGCTTGTGGCGTCTGCAGAAGTTGTGCCGCTGCCTTCGTCCAGATGCCACAGACCCACGGTCATGTCGTCGTCGGTGAAATAGGCTTCCGGGGAGACGTTTTCACCGGCGTAACGGGCGCCGCGGCTGATGCGGACTTCATCGATGATGCCAAAGAAGGCCCAGGCCCGCCAGGAATCGAGCTGACCGATCTGGATGTCGTAATCCATTAGGGTGTGGCTGAAGGTATCCCAGGGGTTGGCCACCCGGTGCATCAGCACGCCGTTAAAGTACAGCCGCATTTCGCCTTCGTCCCACACCGCAGCGATGTGGCTCCAGGTATTGAGATACACAACGTCGTCGAACCATACCCAGTTGGTGTTGGGGGCTTCGGTGTCCCACAAAATACCAAAGCGGATGTCGCCGATATCCGGGTCGTTGGTGTCGTCGGAACCCCAGCGCTTGGCGCAGAAGGCCAGCATGAAGTTACCCTGACCACCGGGGGCGGTGGCCCATTTTTCCACGATCATGTGGCCGTTGGTGTTGCAGTTGCTGCTGTCACGCATGGCGGTGGGATAAATCCAGGCCTCGATGGTCAGCGGACCGGTGGGATCAAAGTTGTCGTTGTCGGGAATCAGCGCATGGCTGTTGGTGTAGGTTTCACCGGCGGTGCCGCCGTCCAGCAGCACACCATGGTTATTGGGAAGTTCCAGGCAGCCGTTGGCAGGGTCGCAGCGATAGCCCGCCGGGCAGGTTTCAATGGTTTCCCAGTAGGGAGCGCCGGTATCCGAGGCACGGCAGATTTGCAGTTCCTGTTCGTCGCACTGATGCAGGTCCGGGATGCAGACCACGCAGTTGCCGCCAAGACAGTAGGGGGTGTCGCCGATACAGGCGGCTTCCACTTCCCAGACGCCCTGATCGTTGCACTGGGCAGGCTGGTTGCCTTCGCAGCCGCGCTGACCGGGAATGCAGGTGACGCATTCGCCGTTGTTGCACACCGGGGTCTCACCGGCACATTCGCCTTCCTCGGTCCACACACCGCCGGAGCAGATCATGACCGTGTTTTCGTTGCAGTATTTTTCGCCGTCGTCGCAGCTTACGCAGGCGCCGTCAACGCAGGCGGGGTCCGGGCCGGTGCAGCTTTCCACCAGCACCCAGCTTCCACTGGAGTCGCAGAGCATGGCGTTGTTGCCGTCGCAGATGTGCTGGCCCGGGGTACATGCCACGCACTGGCCGCCCCAGCAGATGGGATTGTCGCCTTCGCAGGCCTGGGATACTTCCCATGTGCCGTTTTCGCCGCAGACATACGCGTCGCCTTCGCGGCAAACGGGGTCGGTGTCAGCGGGGTCGCATTCGCCGCACTGGGCGTTTTCGTTCACGATGACGCAGACGGGGTTCACACCCACGCAGGCTTCGCCATCCTGCCACTGACCCGCGTCGTCGCAGGTCTGGGGGGTGTTGCCGTCGCAGCGGGATTCACCGGGGTCGCATTCGGTGCAGGCG
>Ga0070729_10004683_pt1 | contig 14661 bp, 10 predicted proteins | sample tdDd472_FD_66725 | JGI IMG/M metagenome (GOLD analysis project Ga0070729, IMG submission 66725) | Marine sediment microbial communities from the Atlantic coast under amendment with organic carbon and nitrate - tdDd47.2 | ecosystem: Environmental > Aquatic > Marine > Coastal > Sediment | place...
TCGAAACTTCAATTAGTTTTTTCATAAGATGCTCTGGTTAAATGAATTTGTAAATAACCTATTATCAATATTGATTTTTGTCAAATTTGTGAATATGAATTATATAATTTGAGGTATAAAATGAGATTATGAGGTAGGAGTATCTCCTACAAGTACTAAGAATAAAAGTTAATCATCAAAAATATTAACTTCTTTTAATGTCATCTCAGCATATCCAAAATATGTTTCATATATGTTTTTAACAAATCCAACATCTTTTACGAACCATGATTCAACCATTCCTCCATCCATACAAAAACTTTTATGCTTAAAATGATAGCAATTGTAAAAGGTCGAACATTCGGTTATGAGAGTTGTTGTATCGGATAATAATATGATACTGTCTCCTACTTCGCAATCAAATCGTTCCGGCATTGCCCAAGAGTCACCCGGTTTGGCAGTAAAATCGAATAAGATATGCTCGCTACTGTCTTTTGTATTGATGAAGTAAACGGCACTATCTTTTTCAGTGATCCAAAGGTCAGAATGTATTAATGGGTTTTGATTGAATCTGTAATATGCTGATCCAAAATAATTTGCTTTTTCTACTATAGTTTCTGTGTCAATTTGTGTTGAAATATTATGAATTTTGATTTCATAAATCCACTGATTACCGACTTGTAAAGGAAAGAAAAAACATTCAGTTTTCTCATCAATAGATTTTGTTGGATTTTTTTCTGTTTCACAATTTAGGAACATAAAACAAATGAAAAATATCAATATATAAAACAGTAATCGATTCATTTCAAGTCCTCTCTAAATTGTTGAGTTTAATCAAAATTAACTTTACATCAGTATATTGTCAAGGTTTAATTATCATTGTAGTGGTCAAGTCTGTGTTTGTTGTATATCCTTCAAAAACAAATAAAAGTGTATTCAAAACACCATTGCCAAGTAACGATTTATACCTTATATTCTCCAAATTACAGATTTTTACAAAATGAAAGGGAAATGAGAATGAGAATTAGTATGGTATTATTACTTGTTTTGATTTTTGGTACAATGTTGATTGCGGATGAGGGAATGTGGATGCCACACCAAATGAAGATGTTGAATCTTGCTGATGAAGGCTTGGAAATGGACCCTGATGACCTTTATAAACCAGATGGAACCGGACTGATGAGTGCTGTAGTTGATCTTGGTGGTGGCACTGGAAGTTTCGTCAGTGACAAAGGCTTGATTTTCACCAATCATCATGTAGCCTATGGAGCAATCCAGCGAGCATCGACTCCGGAACACAATTATCTGGAAGATGGATTTTTGGCTAAAGATCTTAGCGAAGAAATTTTGGCTCCGGGATATACAGCCGGTGTGCTTTTAAGTTACGAAGATATCACAGAAGCCATTACATCAAAACTGACTAAAAAAATGTCAGCAATGGAACGCTATGAAGCAATCGATAAAGCCAAAAAGGATTTGATTGCCAAAGCTGAAGAAGAAGCAGGAGACAGGTTTGCGGAAATTGCTTCAATGTATTCGGGTAACAAATATTATATTTTTAAATATAAAAAGATCAAAGATGTCCGAATGGTTTACGCACCTCCGGGAGCACTTGGAAATTTTGGTGGTGAAATTGACAACTGGATGTGGCCACGTCATACTTGTGATTTTACATTTCTCCGTGCTTATGTTTCACCTGAAGGTGTTGGTGTAGAATATAACGAAGAGAATGTACCTTACGAACCAAAAATAAATTTCAATATTGCCAAAGAAGGTGTTAAAGAAAATGATTTCACTTTCATAATGGGTTATCCGGGAAAAACATATAGAAATTACTCAACTCCTGAAGTGAAGTATGATATTGAAAAATTGAAAAAAAGTATTGAAGATCGTTTGGAATATATTGAGTTTTTTGAAAATGCCAGCAAAGATAATAAAGAAATAGAAATCAAATATGCCAGCAAAATAAAAGGACTCTATAATGGTCTGAAAAACTACCGTGGAAAACTGGAAGGCTTTAAAAAAATCGATTTGGTTGGTAAGAAAAAAGCCGCTGACAATGAATTTGAAAATTGGGTAAAAGCTGACAAAAGTCGTAAAAAAGAATACAAGAAAATTGTTAACAGACTTAATACATTCCTTGAAGAAGAATACAAGGTTTTCAATAAGAAGGAATCCGGATTGAGTACATTATCCAGCAGTCGTTATGGTTCTGCATTGATTGGTAAAGCCTATCAACTGACACGAATTGCCATCGAAGGTGAGAAACCTGATTCTGAAAGAGATTCATATTATCAGGAACGTAATATTCCAAATCTAAAACGCAGATTACAATTTTCTGAAAGAAGCTATGATAAAGTGGTTGATGAAAAATTTGCAGTATTAGCAATGGACAAATATATCAAAAAAAGTGATGGTAATCTCCCTGAATTTTTACAAAAAATAGTAAAAAATGGTTCAGTAAAAACTTGGGTTGCAGAGGCATATGCAAAAACAAAACTTGGCGAAACTGAATTTTCATTGTCTCTTGTTGGTAAATCACCTGAAGAATTAAAAAATCTGAATGATCCATTAATCAATTTTGCTTTTGAAATGGAAAAAGAACTTTCAGTATTACGTGAACAAAAACACGAAATGGGACAGAAACTGGCTGACCTGAAAAAAATCTATAAAAAAGGTCTGTTGGAAATGAATGACGATCGTATTTCTCCAGATGCAAATTCCACAATCAGATTTACTTCCGGCCATGTCAAAGGCTATGAACCCAAAGATGGTGTGTATTATAAACCTATAACAACTATCAAAGGTGTAGTTGAAAAAGACACAGGTGAAAAACCATTCAACACTCCAGCAAAATTTACAGAACTTTACAAAGCAAAAGATTTTGGCAATTTCGCAGACAAGGAATCCGGTTTGGTTCCTGCATGTTTTCTCAATACAACCAATGTAACCGGTGGAAATTCTGGTTCACCTACAATTAATGCAAAAGGTGAAGTGGTTGGAATTGTTTTTGACATGACTTATGAAAGTGTTACAGGAGACTATTACATTGTTCCTGAAATGCAACGTGTGATAAGTGCAGATATTCAATATGTTCTTTTTGTGACAGAAAAATTTTCCAAAGCATCTTATCTTTTGAAAGAAATGAATGTAAAATAGAATAAAACAGCCCGCAGATTACATAGATTCTCATTGATAAAAAATATTCGGTGTTAATTAGTGTAATCTGTGAGTATTGTGATTGATGTGGAGAAAAACTATGCCAATTGCTTTCATTTGGGAAGAAAAATTCAATGTTGGTGATGATGAGATTAATCGTCAGCATAAATACATTTTTGAATTAGCCAATAAAGTTCAAAATGCAACATTATATGAATCTGGAAAATATATTATGGAATTGTTCAAATATTCCGGTACACATTTTAAACATGAAGAACAACAAATGAAAGAAGTCGGTTTTCCAGGTTTATATAAACATATAGAATTACATGATGAACTTATTACAAAACTTAGTGAAATATCTTTGAATTTTATAAAAACAGAGCAAGAGTTTACTGATTTCAAAAATTTTATATATAATTGGATAACTCAACATATATTAGCAGATGATATGAAGTATTTTGAGTTTGAGAAGTTGAAGAAGTAAAAAAATCTTTATTAATTTGGGAGAGGCGATAATTATAATTATCGCCTTTTTTATTGTATATTTTATATAATCCATTTGTAATGTTAAATATTTAAGTCTAGTTTCAAGCATACTTTAAAATATAATTTTTTTTACCTTGGCTGATATTATGAATGTAATAGATGTTGATATTTTTAATCAGGAGTAAAGAATCATGAAATATCTAATTAGACTTGTTTTAATTTCCTACTTATTTTTACCTTATTGTTCTCCAGATAATGGCAAAAATCCAACAAAAAATGATGATATTGAAACAGAATGGAGATATGGGTCAGAGAACTCCTACACTATAAATGCATCAACCACATTTAATATTGTCGATGACATTACCGGGTTTAATTTTATTTTTCCTGATGGTGGCAATGGAATATTAGAAATTAAAAAAATTAATGATGGAGCACCACTTGAATTTGAATCAATACAATTTGAAGTAAATTTTAGTGGAACAAGCTTGGTCTTATTGAAATTATCAAAAGATAGTGATGAAGAAATTGCTGTGTTTGGACATTATACAATTTACAATACCGTTTTGGATGGTTCTGATAAATATACGAATTGGTGGGGCATTCCAAGTTTATCTGAATCCGATAGTGAAATTATTTTTTCACTACAAGCTGAAAGTGGACTTGCTAAAGAAAATACAACGAGTCCAGATGTAAATAAATTTGCAGTTTCGAGATTAAAAAATAATTCAACAATGAGAGAAAAAACAACAGCCATTAGAACATCAGTACAACAATGTATTGATTATTGGCTTGTCAATCTTCCTCCAAACCTTAGAACAGCAGCTCAATCTGAAATTTCAGGTGATTTATCATATTCAATAGTTTGGAGCAATAATGGTAATTCTTATGTTCATGGAGATAATTGGATAGCCAGTAATTCAACCTTCTATTTTACATCCGAGGCTTCTCTGGCTACAGTTGCACATGAAGTAGGTCACTATATGCATCATGTCCTTTGTGGATACGAAGAATACAATGCTATGTACAATAGATTTCCAAAAGATTTTTGGGGTGCTGCAGTTGCACATGATCTTGGTGATTACAGAGAAGGTAGAATTGAAATTTTAGAGGATATAGCTCAATTTTCACAATATATGATACTTGGTGATATTGACAATCATGATGCCTCAAATGTTAACAAAATCAATAGTGTTTATAACCTGTGTAATCAAAAGGATCCTGATCAAGTCGATTATCCCAGTCATGAAGGTTTTGGTGTCTGGTTACTTGCCAGTCTATTACGAACTGAAAATGAAATTTATACATATCGTACAAATAGTCCTAAAGTCAAAGTACCTATTGCAGGAGCACAATTAAGTGATATTCTAAATATTATTGATTCAGGACCTGATAATATTAACGAACTCAGAGAGTTTGCAGAAGCATCTTTATTATCAAAAGGAGGCGATTATCAATATATGCTTCCGGCATTATTGGAGCCCATTGGTTGGAGTTATAATGGAATGGGATATGTACTTGATGAGAATGATCAGCCTGTCACAGATGCTACTGTGATTTCGGTTTGTTATGTAGGATCAAAACAATATTATACCAGGAAAACGACAGAAACTGGGAGTAACGGAAAATTTTATCTCGACAGAATATTTCCAGGTACTAATATTTTACGCGTATATACTAACAACGGATCTGATTCATCAGATTTTACCTTTTTCGCTGACTGGAATGAATTGACAAAAACTACTTTAGATATTGGTAATTTAAAAATTTCTTCAGATGATATCTTAAGCATTTTACATAATACAACTCAAATTGGTGGAGAAATTACTGGATTGTGGTATTCTGAAAATGCTTTTGAAGCATACATTGATGTAAAACATACTTATTGGGGAGAAAATTTTGATACAAGTTATACATCCTTTGACTATATTTCAGCCTCTGGATTCAAGGATAATTTTTCACAAGGTTCTTTAAATAATGTAATTTGGTCAAACACAACATTTACCCAAGAAAATGAGTATGAAAGAGTTAATGAGATAGGTCGAATTTATAAGTATTCATGGAAAACTACTGGTAGTGTGTCAGCAGATGGAAAAACGCTAATAAGTGCTAAACAAGAATACAAATATAATGAAAAATTAGAAATGGATAAGGGTAATTACGGAGGTTATGATCTTTCTGAAATAATAGAAGAACAAATGATTGAATTTAAAAATATACCTATTAAAAATTGGGATACCTGGAATTTAGATTATGCAGAGTATTACTTATCAAATTATAATTTGCACAAACAAAACGCTGTAGTTCAATATGTTAAGACTGAAAAGTGGATACAAAAAAATCAAGAGGGTAATATTATTTCTAACGGAGAAATTACAACTACACTAAAAAATATTATCACTGATGATAAAAGTGATATTCAAGTATATTTTAGAGGATTCTAAAAACTGAGTCAGACAAAAGCCAAATAAAAAATCTAGAAGGATTCATATTCAAAAATATATTTCTGGAACTTCTCAAAACTGAAATTCCATACAACCTCCTTTAATAGATCATCATTATAAGTAAAAATGATTTCTGCATCAAATCCATCTTTTCCAATGAAAAAACCTTTTTCCAATTCACCATTCGGTTTATATGTATATGAAATCTCTCCTGAAAGCCATGAATCAAAGCTTTTCAGTACAGCTTTGTACAATTTATTTTCACTATCAAAAAAGTATGCTTCATACCCAAATAGAGAATCATTCACCATAAAATTTCTCAAAACAAGATTATCATTTTCATCATAGGAATATGTGAAATATGCATTTCTATTATCAGAATATTGACGAAAGGATTTTATTAGTTTACCCTGTTCATCATATTCATATTTTGTAATGGTGGAGACTGAATCTGATCGGATAAATTCTTTGGTTTCCAGAAATCCATTATCATTGTAATGATAGTGTGATGGACCATTTTTTTCATTGTTGTAGGTGTAAAATTCTTCCTTGATCCTAACATTAGATGGCATTTTCAAGTAAGGACTCGTGTAGTGAGTTTTCTGCAAATTTGTATTTTCGTAGACATAGATGAATTTTTGGTTCCATTTCCCGGAAAAGTCCCAATATTCCTCTATGAGATTTCTATTTTCATCATATTTATAATCAATTATAGCTATCTCATTGTTATCCCGAAATAGTTTTCCGGACACCTTTTTGTTTTCACTATATTGATATTTCACAACTCCATTTAGCCAGCCTTTGTGATTTTGGAAGGTGACAGATTTCTGCAAACCATTTTCATAATAATCTGAAGCAGACCCATTTTTTCCATCTGATCGGGAGAATTTTTCTAAAACTTTATTGCCATTCTCATATTGAAATATTTCAAAGGATGTAAGAGAATCAGAAAATTCACGATAAGCAGAAATGATATTTCCGTTTTCATCATGCTCATACAAATTTGTTGAATATCTTGATCCATTTTCTAATGACCAGAAACTTTTATATACCAAACTGTTTGAGTTGTAGAAAAATTTTGTAGATCCTTTTTCGCCACTGCTATTTGAGTAATTTGTTTTTATAATTCTGAATCCTTTAGTTGCTTTACCAAAGGGTTGTGCTAAACTAATTCCTACAAATAAGAGAAAAAATATAATCAATCTTTTTATCATTTAGCCTCCAAAATCTAAAAAGTCCTGAAGGGGCAGGACTTTTTTAGAGTTTATATAGTGCGATTTGAGGGTCATTTACATAGATAATTTGGCACCATAAAAAAATTCTTTCAATAAAAGCTAAACAAAAGATGGGATTTTTTGCACGAATTGAAAATATTGAGAATGAAATCATCATTTGATGTTTTGTTGAGTGCTATTATTATCTATTTGTCAGGAGTTGATCTTAACAAAACTATCTTATAGGTTGTCACACTGAGCCCCGTCGAAGTGAGACCTTTGAAGTTGTGCATTTCCTTTAGAAATATATAAATCAGGAATACAATTTTTTGTACTTTTAGGACAACATTAGAACTGTATTATTCATATTTATAGCAATCTAACATTTTGAAGTGAGTTCCAAGATCAATAGCAAGTTTATGTCCACATTTGCAGAGCATTTCTCCATTGATAATTTGAAAATATTTTGTTTGAATCTTTGATTTATAGGCTTTTAACAGATTTCCTTTTCCCACTTTCAGGTATTTGAAAACCTTTTGATTGCATTTCTTGCATTTGATTGTCATTACTTTGGTACTGGACATTATTCAGAGGCAGGTGTATAGCGTTATTGTAGTTTTTTAATAATATGTTTTGCTAGTAATTCATTGATTTCACGATGTCTTGGGATTGGTTGACATTCTTTAGTTTTAAGGTTTTGATACCAGTCATGTTTTCCACCATGCCTGATCAATGTGCATCCAATCTTTTCAAGTTTTTTGATCAAATCGATCCTTTTCATGCAACTTCCATTTCCGCAACATGAAGGATATTTGGAATTTCACCACTAATTAAGTCTTTGTATAAATCTTTTAGATTTTGCTGTAAGTCATCTAATGTCTCACCTTGTGTTTTGTAGTCTGGAAATTCTTCCCAATGACCAATCCACATATTTTCATTTTGAAAATAAATATATTTCTTTTTTTCTATCATATTAACCTCTTAAAATATATAAAAATTACAACATAAAATATTAAATCTCAATTTTTCTCGGGCACCTGTTCCATTGCATATTCCGCCAAAGCACAAATTGTGTAACTTGGATTCACGCCAAGGTTTCCCTGGATCACTGAGCCATCGAGAATATACATATCTGGATATCCATGAACTTCGAAAGATTTGTTTACTACGCCCTCCTCAATTGTTTCTCCCATAGGACAACCACCTAAAATGTGTGCAGTGGACGGAACATTGAAAAGAATTTCCAAAGTTGAATTTTGAGGTATTGCATTGACTTTTTTTGCAAATCGACGCATCACTTCCTGTCCTTTTGGAATATAGGCGTTTACTTTTTTATTGCCTTTATTTTCAATGGTGAGGCTTTTGTTAAAAGGCCATTTCTTCAGTCTCATTTTCATGGAATTATCACAAGTCTGCATTACTAAAAAGATCACAGTGTTAGTTGCCCATTTAGTATTGAATAGCATCTTTAGAAATTTCCATGGATGAAGGAGAATATTGCCAAGAAATTTAAAGGGTCGTAACCAAACCGGATAGATGATATCTGTAGCAAAAGTGAGTAAAAATTTCATCACATTGGATTTATCAGGATACTTTACGATTTCAATGTAGGTGTCTTCTTCCGGCTTAAAGATTGAACTAATAGCAATACCGTTGTTCAGTTTTGTGTCTGAGGCCGTAGCCGTACAAAGAGTCTCAGAATTGGTACGAAGTGCTTCTCCAAGTTTTTCACTGAGCTTTGGTAATGTATTATGAATATGTTTTTGATGTAGTAATAATTGTAAAGTACCAAGAACACCACCGGAAAAAATAATTCCTTTTGAATGGAATTTCTGTTTACCATTTTTACCTTTTGTATGAACAATATACTGATTGTTTTCATACTCTACTTTCCATACCAGTGTTTCGTCAAGTATCTCACTACCATGTTTTTCTGCAAACCATAGGTAATTTTTATCCAGAGTATTTTTTGCATTTTCACGGCATCCTACCATGCAGCCGGCACATTCTGTACAGGGTTTTCGCACTGGGCCTTTTCCATCGAAATATGGATCGCCTTCTTCTTCGTGATAATTGACTCCCACATAAACATTGTCAAAAGAGCCTTCCATATTCATATCCTTGGCGACATCACGGAGTACCTGATCTTCTTTGTAAAATTTATTTAGTTTTGTACGTCCAAGCATGTTGTGGGCTTTTTCGAAATGAGGTTTCAGTTCACTTTGCCAGTCATTGAATTGATTCCATTGATTGTTTCGGAAAAATGGTTCTGGTGGTTCCATCAGAGTGTTTGCATAAACCAGGCTTCCACCACCAACACCGACGCCACTGAGAATGAAGGCATGTTTGAAAATATCCAGTTTTTGAAATCCAAACATCCCAAGCTTTGGCATCCAGACATATTTTTTCAGGTTCCAGTTAGTTTTCGGATAATCTTCTGTATTATATCGCCGACCTTTTTCAATTACCAAAACAGAGTAGCCTTTTTCCGCCAGTCGCATTGAAGATACACTTCCTCCAAATCCTGAGCCTACAACGATATAATCGTACATTTTGTCCATGTTTTTCCTTTTAATTTTTACAGATCACTAACAGTTGGTCTAAGATTAAAAATATCCAGCAGATAATGCAATCAATATTTGTCCGGTGTAATAAAAAACCAAACTTATCCTATTGTATTTCCAGGATTTTCCAAATCGGCTCAACGCCATAATTAAATCTGATATATAGAATGAAATCGCTCCACAAATAACCATTATTGCCTGGCTGCCATGAAAAGTGTTCATTAATGAAAATGAGCTGATTACCATTACAGATATTATTATTATGTATAGTAAAACGGGTATTTTCATTTTTCCCAAGTTTGGTTTCAAGTAAGTAAATATTAATATTCCAATTATTAAAAAGGCAATTACCGGAAGAATAGAATTGATTGAAAATTCCCCATACATCATGAAGAGTGTTCCATATATTACATGAGCAAATAAAAATAATCGTAGTCCGATATTAAAAGCTTTTTTATTTTCTGGAAACATCAATGCTATGTCACCAGACAAAGTGAAAAGAAGTCCCAATAAAATACCAAATGAATAGTTGATATTGTTGCTGGTGGAAAAATAGGATAAAATCAGGGCAATTATTAAGAGGATTGACGAAAGAGGTTTGAAAATAAATATTTGTTGTTTGATCTTGCCAAACTCTGCCCTTACAAGAAAAAATACAGTAATGAAAAGAATTGGTATGATATAGATTGGTTGTAACATTGTTTCCCCTCTTACATATTAAATATTTTAAAATACAAAAATTATTTTGGATTTGATAAACTTAATTTCTAGTATTCCAATAACATTATTGGAGATTTCTGTGAAAAAATATTTTATCATTTTATTGGTTTTAGGTTCCTTTGTATTATTGCAGGCACAATGTGATTTTGAGATTGGGGAGACATTCAAATACTCAGTAAAACTAAATTTTGTGAAGGCTGGTAAGTCTTACATAAAGATCAAAGATACAGATATTATACATGGACAAGATGTTTATCATATTGTATCCCATACACAGACTACAGGAATTTGGGACCGTATGTTTCATATTCGTGAACATATGGAATCCTGGACAGATTGTGATTCTCTTTTTTCACATAAATATTTCAAGGATGTGGATGAAGTAAATTATGAGAAGACCTTTGAGGCGGAATTTTGCTATGAAGACTCGGTAGCAATTCTTCGGAACAATAAGAGAAAACCTATCACGGGGCTGGTAATGGATTGGCTATCAATGATCTATTATATCCGCACAGTTGATCTCTATGAGGGACAGGAAATCGAAATGACATTTTTCGACAATAATAAATTCAAAGATTATTCTGCATTTGTTGTTGGTCAGGAAGAGGTGAAGGTAAAGGCTGGTAAATTTAATTGTTGGGTAGTGAAACCGACTGAAAGAGTTGAAAAAAATATGAAGAAAAAGAACGAACTGATTCTTCATTTAAGTATTGATAGACCAAGAATTCCTGTTAAGATAACAAGCAAAGGTAAAATCGGAACCATGGTACTGGAGTTAATTGAATAGATCTTTACTCTTGAAACTGAATTAATAATGTTTAATATCATTTTTAGTAGCACAATTTCCACCATTTTTTATATGAACATATTAATATTAATTTGTTCTATTTTTTAATTAACACATAAAACCAATCTAAATCATAAAATAATTTTTACTGGAGAAAGAATGAATCTTATAAAGAATTGTCTGAAATTGTCATTGATTATTCTAATTGTATTATTTCAATTTGCATTTACAGCCACCCAAAGAATCCTCATTGATGGAAAATTTGATGATTGGGAAAGTAAATCATCACTTTGGTTTTCCAGTGCAACATCCAGTGTTGGAAATATTACATTACAGAACCTTAAGGCATTCAATGATGATGATTACTTGTTTGTTTATTTCGAATCAACTGAAACTTTTAGTTTACTGGAAAATAACAACTTAAAATTATACATAGATACAGATAATGATAATTTAACAGGTCATTCGATTGATGGAATGGGGGCTGAAATCGAAATGAATTTCGGCACACGAAAAGGGTTAATGCATTCCGGTACAGCTACAGAAATCGGTTTTTCTGATTTATTTATGGTAACCGCTCCAACAGTGTGGAATAATGAATATGAGTTCAGTATTTGCCGAAATACAAAAAATAGCAGTGAAGAAACAATTTTTACAAATAATACGATTAAGATTTTGTTGAAAAATGAATCAGCATCGAAAACCGATGTGGTCACATATTCTTTTAGTTCAAATGATCTGGAACCTTTACCAACCTATTCCATCAAGAAAAAATCTGATGATTTTCTTCGTGTTGTTTCACATAATGTGGAATATGATGGATTCTTTAAAAATGAAAATCTCGATACCTATGAAAGACTTTATTCAACTATGGATCCTAATATAATTGGATTTGTAGAAATTTATAATCATAGTGATGAAGATTTAAATCAAAGGTTGGAGGAAATTTTACCATCGAATGATGGCGAAAAGTGGAATGCATCTCATATTGCTGATAATTTTCTCGCAACCAGATATAGTATCCTTGGCTCCTATTCTTGTGGTGACTATGGTAATGGTGCCTTTTATATCAATATGCGTCCATATTATAATTGTAATGCTTTGGTGATCGTGGCACATCCGCCCTGTTGTTCCAGCAATGATGAAGCCCGTTCCAATGAAATCGATGCTATTGCTGCATTTATTCGAGATGCTAAAAGTGGAGGTGGTGAACTGACAATTGCTGAAAACACACCGATAATTTTATTGGGAGATATGAATCTGGTAGGTAATCCAAAACAATGGGAAACACTTTTAACAGGTGATATTGATAGTGAGGATTCTTTTGGTTCTGACTTTTATCCTGACTGGGATGGTTCCGATTTTATGGATGCTATTCCTTATGACAGCAATTTACCAATGGCCTTTACACAAGGAGTGAGTACTTTTGCTGGCGGATATCCCAAAGGCCGTCTTGATGTAACACTATATTCCGGTTCAGTGCTTGACCTGAAAAATTCCTTTGTTTTATACACCAATGCCCTACCAAATGATTCTTTGAACTATTATGGATTATTATTGGATGATACTGAATCTGCTAGCGATCATTTTCCTTTAGTCAGTGATTTTAAAATATTAGCAGAGCAAGGTTTAAAAATTTCTGATCTACGCCAAAATGATGAAACCGGTACACCTATTCATCTGAATGAAGTAGTAACTGTATCTGGAATCGTCACAGTTGCTGATGATTTTGGTAGTAATGGTCCAGCTTATATTCAGTTAGATAATGCAGGAGTTTCTATCTATGGCTATGATTTGGTATCTCAAATAAGCACTAAGGATGTTATAACGATTACCAGCCCGGTTGGCTTTTATAATGGATTGACTCAATTGACCTATGATTCTGAAAATTCTTCTATTTCTATTATAAGTACTGATTTGGACGTGGAACCAACGAAAGTAACAATCTCAGAAATTTTGAATCAGGAATGGAATGGTAATGAAGCTCTGGAGGGAATGCTACTGCAACTGGAAAATATGACTTTTTCGGAAGAAGGAAATTTTTCTGCTTATTCAATTTATTCTGTCAGCGACGGTGAAAATACATTTATGGTTCGAATTGATGAAAGTGTTAATCTGGTTGGAAAAGCTATCCCATCAGGCAGTGTTAATGTCGTTGGTGTTTTAAGTCAATATGATAGTGAATCTCCTTATAATATCGGTTATTATATTTTGCCACGATCAATTGATGATATTAGTGAATACAATGACAATTCAATTTCTATTAAAAATATTCAGTACACTGAAAATCCTGGTGATGACGGGACATTTCCATCCCTGATTGTTGGTGATTCTGTAAATATTTGCGGTACTGTTACTGGTCTTGATCCTTATGGTTTTTATCTGCAGGATGAAGAAAGTGACTGGAGTGGGATTTATGTTTATTTGGGATCAGATGTAGTACTTGGATTTACTATTGATGATTCAGTATCTGTCAATGGAATTGTTAAAGAATACAATGGTTTGACTGAATTAGTGGCAAATATATCTGATGTTGAGGTTCTGAAAACAGATGCCGGAAAAGTTAAACCAGTGGATGTTTGCACAGGTGATTTCAGTAAAGATTTGATTATAGGAGAATCTTGCGAGTGTGTTTTGGTTCGTTTTACAAATGTCACGGTGACTCAAGCCCCCGATGATTATGGGCAATGGTATGTCGATGATGGGACAGGAGAATTTGAAGTAGATGACTGGTTTTATGCTTACATACCGGAAGTAGGTGATTTTATTGATACATTGGTTGGTATAATTCGCTACCATTTCGGTTCTTTTGAACTTGATCCACGTTCAGAAGAAGATATTTTTATTGATTCCAGCAGGGCAATTACTATCGCAGATTTACGTCAGAATGATGAAGCCGGAATACCTATTCATCTGAATGAAGTGGTAACTGTATCTGGAATTGTCACAGTTGCTGATGAGTTTGGTAGTAATGGCCCAGCATATATTCAGTCAGATAATGCGGGAATTTCTATCTATGGCTCTGATTTGGTATCTCAAATAAGCACTAACGATGTTATAACTATTACCAGCCCGGTTGGCTTTTATAATGGATTGACACAATTAACCTATGATTCCGATACTTCTGCTATCACAATTCATACCTGGAAAGGTGCTCCTGACCCAACTGTTGTTACTATCCCTGATATTTCGAATCAGGAATGGAATGGCAATGAAGCCCTGGAGGGAGTACTGCTGAAGTTGGAAAATATGACTTTTTCGGAAAAAGGAAACTTTTCTGCTTATTCAATTTATTCTGTCAGCGA
>Ga0070729_10004684_pt1 | contig 14657 bp, 12 predicted proteins | sample tdDd472_FD_66725 | JGI IMG/M metagenome (GOLD analysis project Ga0070729, IMG submission 66725) | Marine sediment microbial communities from the Atlantic coast under amendment with organic carbon and nitrate - tdDd47.2 | ecosystem: Environmental > Aquatic > Marine > Coastal > Sediment | place...
AAGACCGGTTCGCCGACCCGCTGGGCGCGTGGTGAGTAGCGAGTCAAGCTTGAAGAGTAAGAGGAACACGAGCATGGCCAAGTTGACCATCGACGGCAAGGAGATCGAGGTTCCCGACGGGACTCGACTCTTCGACGCCTGCCGCGAGGCTCGCGGCGCGGACCTGCCGCACTTCTGCTACCACCCCGACCTCTCCGTGGCCGGCGTTTGCCGCCTGTGCCAGGTCGAGGTGGAGGGCATGCCCAAGCTCACCATCGCGTGCAACACGTTCGTGCGCGACGGCATGGTGGTGCACACGAAGAACGAGCGGGTGAACAAGGCCGTCAAGCAGGTGCTGGAGATGCACCTCATCAACCATCCGGTGGACTGCCCCATCTGTGACCAGGCCGGCGAGTGCGGCCTGCAGGACCAGTACATGGACTTCGGTCTGTACGAGTCCGAGGTGGAGATGGTCGACAAGACCCACAAGAAGAAGGCCAAGGTCATCGGGCCCCACGTGATCCTCGATCAGGAGCGTTGCGTGCTGTGCAGCCGCTGCGTGCGCTTCTGTGAAGAGGTCACCAAGACGGGCGAGATGGGCATTTACAACCGGGGCGACCGGGCCGAGATCGACGTGGCGCCGGGCACCGAGCTGAAGAACGATTACAGCCTGAACACCGTGGACATCTGTCCCGTGGGTGCCCTCACGAGCCGCGATTTCCGCTTCCAGAAACGCGTCTGGATGCTGCGCGCGACGTCGTCGGTGTGCAACGGTTGCGCCACGGGTTGCAACGTCCGTGTCGACCATGAAGGTGGGCGCATCTATCGCCTCAAGCCACGGCGCAACGAGGCGGTGAACGGTTCCTGGATGTGTGATCAGGGCCGCATGACATACAAGGACGTTCATGGCGAAGACCGCCTGCACGACGTGCTGGTTCGTCGCGGTGGCGAGCTCACGGCGGTGCCCTGGGCCGAAGGCCGCGAAGAGCTGCTCGGCGCGGTGAAGATCGGCGCCGTGGGTTACGTGCTGGCGGATGCCGGCCAGTCCCTGGAGGAGCTCACCCTCATCAAGCGTCTGGCGTCGGTGGTCGCCGGCGAGGCCCAGGTGGCCGGTGGCGTGGCCGGCGATGGCATGGGTGAAGCAGACGACATGCTGGTGTCAGCGGACCGCCGCCCCAACCGCCGGGCTCTGACCTGGCTGGGGCTGGACGAGAAGAACCCGACCGACCTGGCTGCCGATCTGAAAGACGCCGGTGGAACGTTGCTGGTATTCGGCGGCGACCCCCTGGCCCACGAGGTCCTGGCCTCGGCGGTGAGCAAGCTGCGTGTGGTGTATTTCGGCACCCGCCGCAACGCCACCGCCGAAGCGGCCGACCTGGTGGTGCCCACGAGCATGTGGGCCGAGAAGGACGCCCTGTGGGTCAACGGTCAGGGCCGTGTGCAGCGTGGCCAGCGGGCCGTGCTGGCCCCGGGCCAGGCTCGCGAAGACTGGCGCGTGCTGGTCGATCTGTTGCAGAACCTGGGCCGAGATCCCGAGGTGGCCGGCCTGCCGGCGCTGAGGCGCCTGGTCGCTGCCGACCTGGGCCTGGACGACGAGGATTCCTTGAACCGCCTACCCGCCGAAGGGCTGGTTCCGGCCACCGTGGCCGGGGCCCGCGTGGGAGGAGAATGATGCTGGCCGTCACCATCGAGGCCGTGGCCAAGATCGGCTTCATGTTCCTGCTCATCATGGGCTTCGTTCCGGCCCTGATCTGGGCCGAGCGCAAGGGCTCCGCCTTCATCCAGGACCGAACCGGACCCAACCGGGCCGGCGTCCTGGGCATCAGGCTGGCGGGCCTCATCCATCCCATCGCCGACGTGCTCAAACTGGTGTTCAAGGAGGACGTGGTGCCCGCCCAGCGGCACAAGTTCCTGTACGCCTTTGCGCCCATGTTGGCCATGATCGTGGCCATGGCCACCTACCTGGTCATTCCGTTCGGCGACTACATCGAGATCGGCGGCCGGCAATACTCCCTGGTGGTGGCCGACCTGGAGATCGGTATGCTCTGGGTGCTGGCGGTCTCGAGCCTGGGCACCTACGGCGTGGCTCTGGGCGGCTGGGCGTCCAACTCCAAGTACACCTTCCTCGGAAGCCTGCGCGCCACGGCGAGCATGGTCTCCTACGAGATCACCATGGGCCTGGCCCTCATGGGGCTGTTCCTGGTCTTCGGCAGCCTGCAGATCACCGAGATCGTGGCCGGCCAGGGGGACCTCATCGGCGGCTGGTTGCCCAAATGGGGTGTGGTGGTGCAGCCCTTCGGGTTCCTGCTCTTCATCGCCGCGGTCTATGCCGAGACCAACCGCACGCCGTTCGACATGTCCGAGCGAGACAGCGAGATCGTGGCCGGCTACCACACCGAGTACAGCAGCCTCAAGTTCGCCCTGTTCTTCATGGCGGAGTATGCCCACATGGTGGTGGGTGCGGCCCTCATCGCGGCCCTCTATTTCGGCGGCTATCAGATTCCCTGGGCGCCGCGGCCGTGGATCGAGTCCAACGCCGGCAGCCTGCTCACGGGCAAGCTGCTCGTGGGGGCGGTGCTGCTGCTGGTGATCGCTTCGCTGTACTTCCGTCGCGCCCGGCGGGAGAAGGGCTGGTACAACGACGCCCGCGAGCGCGAGCCCGGATTCCTGGGCTCGGTGTGTGTGGTCATGGCCGTCGGCATGCTCGGCGCCCTGGGCCTCAAACCCTGGACCATCGGCGAAGCTGGCGCCTCCCTGGTCGCCACCTTCTTCCAGACCGGTTTCTTCGTGGCGAAGATCGCCTTCTTCGCCTGGCTCTTCATCTGGGTGCGCTGGACGGTGCCCAGTTTCCGTTACGACCAGGTCATGCGGCTGGGCTGGAAGATCCTGCTACCCGCCGGACTGGTGAACCTGGTGGTCACGGCGCTGTGGTTGGCCGCCGTGCACTCATAAAGGATAGCGAGCGATGAGCTACAAGGGACTTCCCGACGTCGTCACAACGCGTCGCCGCAACATGCTCGAGAGCGCCTACTTCGTGGAGATCGCCAAGGGACTGGCGCTCACCGGCAAGCATCTGGTGAAGAACCTGTTCAACACCGACAAGATGCCCACCGTCCAGTACCCAGAGCAGAAGCGCGAGTACGGGCCGCGATTCCGGGGGCGTCATCGGCTGACGCAGCGTGAGGACGGCTCGCCCAAGTGCGTGGCGTGCCAGATGTGTAGCACCGTGTGCCCGGCCGACTGCATCAGCATCGAGGCCGGCGAGCATCCAGATCCTTCCATCGAGAAGTTTCCGCGGACCTTCACCATCGACCTCTTGCGTTGCGTCTACTGCGGCCTCTGCGAGGAGGCCTGCCCCTGCGACGCCATCCGCATGGACACCGGTATCTACGAGATCGCCGCGGACAGCCGTGAGGCCTTCGTGGTGGACAAGGAGTTCCTCCTGAACAACGACAAGGACGGGACGCTCTGATGGAAAGTTTCCTCTTCTACTTCTGTGGGCTGCTGTTGCTTGGCGGCGGCATCCTCATGATCACCAGTCGCAGCGCCGTGAGTGCGGCCTGTTGGCTGGTGCTGGCCTTCCTGGGGGCTTCGGGACTCTTTGCGTCCCTGCATGCGCCCTTCCTGGCCGTGCTGCAGGTGCTGGTCTACGCCGGCGCCATCATGGTGCTCTTCCTCTTCGTCATCATGATGCTGGAAGGGCCGGTGATGGATGCCGAGCAGGCGCGACCCAAGGCACCGGTGGTGGTGCTGGCCGCCGTGCCCGTGGCGCTCATCTTCGGCCTGGCGGCCTGGAAGCTCACCGGCGCGGTGGCCACTGGTTTCGCCGCGACGCTGCCCGAGGGCTTTGGACAGCCGACGGCGGTGGCGGGCAAGCTCCTGGGTGAGTACCTGCTGGCCTTCGAGTTGATCTCCGTGGTGCTGCTGGTGGCCATCATCGGCGCCCTGGCGCTGGGCAAGGCCGAGAGGAGCAAGCCGTGGAAGTAGGCCTGAACCACTATCTGATCCTGGCGGCCGCCATCTTCCTGGTGGGACTCGTCGGTTTCGTGACCCGTCGCAACACCATCATCATGTTCATGTGCGTGGAGCTCATGCTCTCCGCCACCAACCTGGTGTTCGCAGCCTTCGCCCGTGACCTGGGCAACGAGGACGGGCACGTATTCGTGCTCATGAATTTCGCCGTGGCGGCGGCCGAGGTGGCCATTGGTTTGGCCATCCTGGTGCAGATCTACCGCCTGCGTCGCACTGTCGACGCCGACCAGCTGACCACCCTCATGGAGTAGGAACGTGACCGAGACTGCCCTCCTGCGCTGGATCGTGCTGACCCCCCTTCTGGGGGCGGCCGTCAATGGTCTGCTGAACCGACGCTTGCCGCGTCAGGTGGCGGGCCTGTTGGGGTGCGCCACCGTCGGTGTGAGCTTTCTGCTCTCGGTGCGCGCGGTGATGATGCTGGCTGCCCTGCCCGCCGATGGGCGGGTGATCACCGACACGGTGGGGCGCTGGCTTTCGTTCGGAAACCTGCATCTGGACATCGGCTACATGCTCGACCCGCTGTCGGCCGTGATGATCCTGGTGGTGTCGGGAGTCGGCTTCCTGATCCACGTCTACAGTCTGGGCTACATGGCTCACGACGAGGGCTTCCAGCGGTTCTTCACCTACCTGAACCTCTTCATCTTCGCCATGCTCACCCTGGTTCTCGGGGAGAACCTGGTGCTGCTGTTCGTGGGCTGGGAGGGGGTGGGGCTCTGCAGTTACCTGCTCATCGGTTTCTGGTTCAACGAGGACGAGAACGCCGACGCCGGTCGCAAGGCCTTCATCACCAACCGCGTGGGTGACTTCGGCGCCCTGCTGGCCATGTTCCTGGTGGCGGCCACCCTGTTGCCGCACCTGCACGGCGGCGAAGGTGTGCTGAGCTTCCTCACCCTGCAGCATCACACCCATGAGCTGGCGGGCATCGCCACCCTGGCGTCGCTGCTGTTCTTCCTGGGGGTGACGGGCAAGTCGGCGCAGATTCCGCTCTACATCTGGCTGCCCGACGCTATGGCCGGCCCGACGCCGGTGTCGGCCCTGATCCACGCGGCCACCATGGTGACGGCGGGCGTCTACCTCATGGCGCGCATGAGCTTCCTGTTCGTGCTCAGCCCGGCCGCCATGTCGGTGGTTGCGGGTGTTGGCGTGGCCACGGCCCTGTTCGCGGCCACCATCGCCCTGACCCAGAACGATATCAAGAAGGTGCTGGCCTACTCCACCGTGAGCCAGCTGGGCTACATGGTCACGGCCTGCGGCGTGGGAGCCTTCGCGGCGGGTATCTTCCATGTGATGACCCATGCCTTCTTCAAGGCCTTGCTGTTCATGGGCGCCGGCTCGGTGATCCACGCCATGCACCACGAGCAGGACATGCGGGTCATGGGCGGTCTGGCCAAGAAGATGCCCATCACCTTCTGGACCATGCTGCTGGCCACCCTGGCCATTGCCGGCGTGGCGCCGCTGTCGGGCTTCTTCTCCAAGGACGAGATCCTCTTCGAGGCCTTCAACAGCGCCCACGGCAGTTTCCCCGTGGTCTGGGTGATCGGCTTCCTGGCGGCCGGCCTGACGGCGTTCTACATGATGCGCTTGCTGGTGCTGACCTTCTTCGGTGAGAACCGCGCCAGCCCCGAGGTGCAGAGCCACATCCACGAGTCGCCCCTCACCATGACCGCACCCCTGATGGTCCTGGCGGTGCTCTCGGTGGTCGGCGGCATCATCGGCATACCCCACGCCATGGGGGGCGGCGCCTGGTTCCAGGAATGGTTGGCACCGGTGTTCTCCGGTGGCCACGGCGCCCACGGAGGTGCCGATGCCGCCGGTCATGGTGGCGGACACAACACCACCCTCGAGCTGGGGCTCGCCGGGCTGAGTTTCGCCTGGGCCCTCCTGGGCCTGGGGCTGGGCTACCTGGTTTACGGTCGTCGTCCGCAGCTCGCCGAGGCCTGGCGCAACCTGGCCGGCGGCGGTCTGCACCGGCTACTGCTCAACAAGTGGTTCGTGGACGAGCTGTTCGGCAGGGTGATTTACCGCCCGCTGCATCGACTGGCCGACGTGGTGTGTTTCCGTTGGATCGACCGCGGTCTCATCGACGGCCTCCTGGTGGGCGGCTCGGCTGTGCTCACCCTGTTCACCGGCTCGGTTCTGCGCTTGACGCAGAACGGTATGGTTCGCTTCTACGCCTGGGTTTTTGCCGTGGGCGTCACCGTCTTCACCGTCTACCTGACCTTCTCTGGTTGAGCTGGGCTAGGAGGATATGGGTTTGTCACTCGTCACTGACCACATCCTGAGCTGGGTCACTTTCCTGCCGCTGGCGGGAGCCCTGTTGATCTTGCTCCTCGTACCCCGGCGCGCGACGGCGGCCTTCTGGACGGCCATGGGCGTGGCCCTGGCCGACCTGGGCCTGTCGTTGATGCTCTGGTTCGGCTACGACCCCGGTCCGGGCACCGACCAGTTCACCGAGCGGGTGGCCTGGTTCATGAACGGCGGGGTGCAGTACCATCTGGCCCTCGACGGCATCAGCCTCGTGCTGGTCATGCTCACCACGATCCTCGGACCGCTGGTGATCCTGTCCACGCGCAAGGCTCTGAAGGACCGAGTGCCGCTCTTCGTGGCCATGTACCTGCTGCTGCAGACGGCCATGATCGGCACCTTCCTGGCCCGGGACATGCTGCTGTTCTACGTGTTCTGGGAACTGATGCTGATCCCGATGTACTTCATCATCGGCATCTGGGGAGGCCAGCGGCGCATCTACGCGGCGGTGAAGTTCTTCATCTTCACCATGGCCGGGTCGGTGTTCATGCTGGTGGCCATTCTCTATTGCTACTTCAAGGCCGGCGGGTCCATGGCCCTGGCCGACTGGTTGCAGCTGGAACTGGGCTTCCAGGAGCAGATCTGGCTGTTCGTGGCCTTCGCCCTGGCCTTCGCCATCAAGGTGCCCCTGTGGCCCCTGCACACGTGGCTTCCCGACGCTCACGTCGAGGCGCCCACGGCGGGTTCGGTGGTGCTGGCCGGCGTGCTCCTGAAGATGGGCACCTACGGCCTGCTGCGCTTCGCCATCCCGCTCTTCCCTGATGCCGCGGTGGCTTCGGCCCCGGTGATGGCCATCCTGGCGGTCATCGGCATCATCTTCGGTGCGCTAGTGGCCTGGGTGCAGACCGACGTCAAGAAACTGGTGGCCTACTCCTCGGTGAGCCATCTCGGCTTCGTGGTGCTGGGGCTCTTCAGCTTGACGGCGCAGGGCATGGCGGGCGGTGTCTTCCAGATGCTGGCCCACGGCCTGTCCACCGGCGGTCTGTTCCTCCTGGTGGGCATCATCTACGAGCGGCGTCACACCCGCGAGATGTCCGATTTCGGTGGACTGGCCCACGGCATGCCGGGCTACGCCACGGTGTTCATGATCACCATGCTGGCCAGCGTGGGCCTGCCCGGCCTGTGCGGTTTCATCGGTGAATTCATGATCCTGCTGGGCACATTCTCCAGCCAGTTGCTGCCGCACTCCAAGCTCATGGTCGTGCTCGCGTCCACGGGCATCATCCTCGGGGCGGTCTACATGCTGTGGCTGTACCAGAAGGTGTTCCTGGGTCCCGTGCGCAACGAGAAGAACAAGGGTCTGCCGGACCTCAGCCTGCGCGAGTGGGTGGTGCTGGTGCCCCTGGTGGTGTTCATGTTCTGGCTGGGCGTTGGCCCGGGTCTGGTGCTGGACAAGGTCGAGAGCAGTGTGGAGCGGGTGCTGGAACCCATCACCGCCCTGCACGATGCTCCTGCCGACCATCACGACAGTCACGACCACGCCGTGGTCCTGCCCGACGGTGACGTCATGACGACGGAGGTGAAGCGATGAACCCCGCCGTCTCCAACCTGAGCTGGTCCGCCCTGGCGCCTTACCTGGTGCTGGGCGGCGGCGGCCTGCTGGTGATGCTGGTGGACGCCATGTTGCGCACCCTGCGCAAGGACCACCTGACCGCCCTCAACGTACTCGTGCTGCTGGCCACGGCGATCACCGTGGTGGCCGTGGACGTCGAGCCCGGCGCCTACCTGTCGGGTGCGGTGTCGGTGGGTATGTTCACACGCTTCTTCAACCTGCTGCTGGTGGGCATCGGTATCGTGACCACGGTGTATGGCAGCGCGGTCTATGCACGCGACGGCAATTTCCGGCCGGAGTTCTATCCGCTGGTGTTGTTCTCGGTGCTGGGCATGATGTTGCTGGCCGCGGCCAGTGACACGCTCACGCTCTTCCTGGGCATCGAGACCATGAGTCTGGCGGTCTACGTGCTGGCGGCCGGTCGGCCCGGTCCCGAGGGGCGCGGCAGCGAGGGGGCTCTCAAGTACCTGCTGCTGGGCAGTTTCGCCTCGGCCTTCTTGCTCATGGGCATCGCCATGCTGTACGGCTACGCCGGCGGCACGGGTTACGAGGCCATCGAGCAGGCCCGCCTGGTGGCCGAACGGCCTGAGATCTATTTCGTGGTGGGGCTGGGCTTCATGCTGGTGGGGTTCGGCTTCAAGGTGGCCATGGTGCCCTTCCACATGTGGACCCCCGATGTCTACGACGGCGCGCCTGCTCACATCACCGGTTTCATGGCCACGGCCGTGAAAGCGGCGGCCTTTGCGGCTCTGCTGCGCTTCGTCGTGCTGGTGCTGCCCGGTCTGGCCGAGTTCTGGTACGGGCTGCTGGCGGTTCTCGCGGTGCTGACCATGACCGCGGGCAACCTGCTGGCTCTGGTGCAGTCGTCCATCAAGCGCATGCTGGCCTATTCCAGCATCGCTCATGCGGGGTACTTGCTGCTGGGCATCCTGGCTATCCTGGCCCCGGGGCGCGGCCTCACGGGCCAGTTCTCCACCGACCAGATGGCCGTGATCGAGGCGGCCGGCAGCGGCATCCTGTTCTACCTGCTGGGTTACAGCTTGATGAACCTGGCGGCCTTCGGCGTGGTCAGCCAGCTTGGCCGCGGCGGTGGCGAAGAGGCTGACCAGATCGACCACTACCGTGGCCTCGGCGTACGTCAGCCCGGTGTCGCGGCGGTGATGACCGTGGCCATGCTCTCGTTGGCGGGAATTCCCGGCACCGTGGGCTTCCTGGGTAAGTTCTACGTGTTCGAGGCCGTGATCCGGGCGGGTCTGGTGCCTCTGGCCATCTGGGGTGTGGTGAATTCGCTGCTGTCGGTGTACTACTACATCCGGCTCATCGTGGTGATGTTCTTCCGTGACTCCACCGAACAGCCCTATGACGGTCGCAACTGGGAGACGAGCACCCTGGCCGCCTGCATGGCCATTCTGGTGATCATCCTGGGGATCTATCCGGTCATCGCCCATCGGGCGGCGGCCCTGGCCTTCGGGACGATTCTGGGCTAGTTCTGCCACTTCGAGGTGAGATTTGACGCGCCTGGCGGGTGTTATCCGCCAGGCGCGTGTTCATATTTCATGAGACGGGCTGAAACGGTAAATTTGCCCTATGAATTCTGATGACGAATTGCTAAAATATCACAGTCATTCACCGGCAGCGCGTCTGTCGAGTTTTCGCGTACCACGCAGGAGGACCACCCATGCGTAAGTTTGCTATCGTTCTCGCGGCTTTGACCATCGCCGTGGCCGCCCAGGCCGGCGTCATCTACGACCTCCAGACCGGCGTCTACACCGAGGGCGATGACATCCAGGTGATCGGCGCCACCGCCATGGGCGTCACCTACAACGGTGCCTTCATCACCGAGCTGCCCATCGGCCCGTACAGTGGTGTCTGGGTGTACCTGGGCAGTGACCATACCGTCCTCGCCGGCGACATCGTCAACATCCAGGGCGTGTACGAAGAGTACTACGACCTCACCGAGATCAACGCCGGCGCCGGCTCCTACGAGGTCACCGGCAACGCTCCGCTGCCCAACCCCTTCGAGATGACTGCGGCCGAGTTCGCGGTCGACCCCGAGGTCTGGGAAGGCGTCGCCATCTGCATCACCGACGGCTTCATGGTCACCGAGATCGGCAGCTACGGTGAGTGGACCGCCAACGCTCTCGAGTCCGACGTGGACATCATGTTCGACGACTACTGGTTCGAGGCTCCCACCGAAGAGCAGATCGGCACGTGCTTCAACTACGCCAAGGGCTGCCTGTACTACAGCTTCGGCGCCTACAAGCTCGAGGCCTTCGCCGACGGCATCGAGTACGTCGACTGCGCCGTGGCCAACGAGGCCACCTCGCTGACCCAGATCAAGGCCCTGTTCAACTAGAACATCGCCTGCTGGATCCGCTGTGGGGCCGGGGATTCTTTCCCGGCCCCTTCTTGTTGTCCTCGACCCGGCGTCCGGGTAACATTCCCGCGTCATGATCGACTCTCACCAGCCAGGCAGGACCACGGACATGAGCACGTACTGGACGCACAATCCGGCCACGGACACGCCCTTGACGGAGTACACGCTGCACACGCCGGACGAGGTGGGCGCCGTGCTCGATGCGGCGTGCGCGGCGCAAGCGGCCTGGGGCGCCAGACCCCTGGCCGACCGCGCGAAGCTGGTCACCCGGCTGGCCACGGTCCTGCGCACCCGCAAGGCGGAGTGGGCGCGGCTCATGTCCCTGGAGATGGGCAAGCCCATCGCTGAGGCCGTGGCCGAGATCGACAAGTGCGCCTGGCTGTGTGACGTCTACGCCGAGAACGCGGCCGCCTGGCTGGCCGAGGAGACCGTGGACGCCGACGGCCGCGAGCACCGTGTGGTCTACCAGCCCCTGGGCGTGGTGCTCAGCGTCATGCCCTGGAATTTCCCCTTCTGGCAGGCGCTACGCTTTGGCGTACCCACCCTGCTGGCCGGCAACACGAGCATCCTCAAGCACGCCCGCAACGTGAGCGGCTGTGCCCTGGCTCTGGAGGCAGCCTTCAGCGAGGCCGGCTTCCCGCCCGACACCTTCCGCGCCGTGCTCGCCGACCACGAGGCCACCGGCTTGCTCCTGGACGACCAGCGCGTGGCCGGCGTGTCGCTCACCGGCAGCACCGAGGTGGGCCGCCGCGTGGCCGCCCGCGCCGCGGCCACCCTGAAGACCTGCGTGCTGGAGCTGGGGGGCAGCGACCCCTTCATCGTCCTGGCCGACGCCGATCTCGATCGCGCCGTGGAGGCCGCCGTCGTGGGCCGCCTGCTCAACACGGGCCAGAGCTGCATCGCCGCCAAGCGCTTCCTCGTCGAGGCGCCCATCTACGACGAGTTCGTCAGCCGCTTCGCCGCGGCCATGGCCTCGCGCCTGGTGGCCGACCCACTGGATCCGGACACGCAGGTGGGCGCCATGGTCAACGAGCAGGAGCTGAACGCCCTGCTGGCCCAGGTGGACGACGCCGTGGGTGCCGGCGCGCGCCTGGTGTGTGGCGGCCGCCGCATGGACCGCCCGGGTTTCTTCATGGCCCCGACGGTCCTGGCCGAGGTCACGCCCGATATGCGGGTCTGGCGGGAGGAGGTGTTCGGACCGGTGGCGCCGGTGATGTCGGTGCCCGACGCCGAGACGGCCGTGCGCCTGGCCAACGCGTCCGAATATGGCCTGGGTGGCGCGGTGTGGACCGCGGACGCCGCGAAGGGAGAGGATATCGCGCGTCGCCTGGAGTGCGGCGCGGCCTTCGTCAACAGCTTCACCAAGAGCGACCCGCGCATGCCCTTCGGCGGGGTGAAGCAGAGCGGCCTGGGGCGTGAGCTGGGGCGCTTCGGATTGCAGGCGTTCACCAACGTCAAGGGGCTGAGTTTCTACGACTGAGCTGCTGCTGGACGCCAGATACAAAGAGGGGCCTCTCCGGCTGGAGGGGCCCCTCGCTCCTTGAACGCGGTCCGGGCACTAGAGGGCCGAGTTCACCTCGAAGTCCTCGCGCTCCATGGCGCAGCACGGGCACTTGGCCGGGGCCTTGGTGCCCTCGTGCACGTAACCGCACACGCGACACTTCCATTGCACCTTCTCGTCACGCTCGAACACCTTGTCGGCCTCCACCTGGGCGGCCAGGGCGCGGTAGCGCTCCTCGTGATGGGCCTCGACCTTGGCGATCATCTTGAAGGTGCGGGCCACGTCCTTGAAGCCCTCTTCCTCGGCGATGCGGGCGAACTCGGGGTAGAGCTCGGTCCATTCCTCGTTCTCGCCGGCGGCCGCGGCCTGGAGGTTCTCCAGGGTGCTGCCCACCATGCCGGCGGGGTAGGTGGCGGTGATCTCGGTGTCGCCACCCTCGAGGAAGCTGAAGAACAACCGGGCGTGCTCCAGCTCGTTCTCGGCGGTCTCCAGGAAGTACTCGGCAATGCGGGGGTAGCCCTCGTCGGCCGCCTGCTCGGCGAAGTAGGTGTAGCGGCCACGGGCCTGGCTCTCGCCGGCGAAGGCCTTCAGCAGATTTTGCTCGGTGCGCGTGCCCTTGATCTCGGCCATGAGGTACCTCCGGAGGGGGGACGTGTTGTTTGATTCGCGGCGAAGTATCGGTGGCGAGGCCGATTTGGGCAAACGCACGTGTTTTTGTTGCGGCAAAAATCGTGGTCATGACTTACCGTGCCCGTCATGGCAAGACGCGAACGACATCAACGCCGCGATGGCGGCGGCCGCTCACGCAATCGCCGGCGCTCCAAGGTGAGTCGCCTGCAGGCTGCGCGCCGCATCGAGGCCCTGCTCGACGCCGCGAGCGGCCGCGGCCAGGACGACTACGACCGCCGCGACCCCGATCGCCGCGGCCCGCGTCCGCGCTACCTGGACATCGAGCGCAACGGCCAGCTGTTCAACCGCCTGGCCGCCCTGGACTTCGAGTACCTGCTGTCGCTGCCCTTCAGCGCCGACGCGGCCACCCTGCGCCTGCTGCTGCCCCAGTCGGTGCACGGCCGGGCCCAGAACGGTCACGGCTTCTGGCGCGACGAGGCCGGGGCGCCCCTGGTGTTCCGCGACGCCACCTTCGATCGCATCCTCACCGCCCTCGAGCCCATGGACCCCGAACTGCGGGCCGACCGCGTGCGTCGCGAACGAGGCGCGCGCCTGGACGAACTCGGCCGCTGGCTCCTGGCCAACCTCGACCAGGACGAGCTGCTCCTGGAGATCGACGGCCGACCGCTCATGGGTGTGGAGCTGCTGCGAGGCCAGACCGTGGAGACCCGCGGTTTCTTGCGGGGCCTGCTCATGGCCGGCTGGATGGACGACCTCGACCAGCGCCGCATGTGCATGTCCCACCACCGCCGCACCTTCGAGGGCGACGAGCTGGCCATCGGCGGCGGCAAGACCTACGTCATCCGCCCCGAGCTGCTGGACGCCGTGGGCATCGTCGACGGCGGCCGCGGCGAGTTCGCACCGGAGGACATCCAGCGCCTGGTCGACGTGGGCGTCATCGTCACCGAGGACCGCGAGTACTCCCGACCCGGCTACGAGCAGATGTACTTCCGCCAGCGGGCCGGCGAGGGCGTGTGCGACGACCTGGGCCTGATCTGGATCGGCGCCGTTCACGGCTGGAGCGCCTACCTGGGCGCCTTCGTCATGGATGCCGTCGACACCTACGACAAGTTCCTGTGGCACTTCCGGCCCGGGGGCGTGGACGGCCGCATGGCCGGTGAAATCCAGGCGGCGTGGCGCGCGCGGTATGGCGAGGACCTGGTGGCGGGCCTGGAGATCCTGGACGTCATCCGTTTCGCCGCCAAGGCCAACGATCCCCAGGTGTTCCTGAGCAGCAGCCACCGCCGGTTCATCCAGACCGAGATGGGGTCCAAGACGCCGACGCTGTTCAACCACTGGCGCTTCATCGAGGGCCGGGCGCTGTACGACATCGAGCTGGGGTACTCGCGGTTTCCTTCGCGGACATTCTATGATATAGCGCGTCAGCGGTTGTCGATGCTGGAGGTCGCGGTGGCGGAGCCGCGATTCATCGAGCGGGGGAAGCGGGGGCGTTAGGTGGGTGAACATCTCCCCCCGGGGGGAGATCATCTGCTATGATCGCCCGTGAGGGAGGTCATGCCATGCGCAGATTTTTGATCCTGGTCCTGCTGGCCGCCATGCTGTCGACAGCGGCCGCCGCGCCCCAGACGAGCCACCACTCGCCCGCCAAACCGCCTGCGTCCGTATTCCCGAACATCCCAGACCCGTCCCGGCAGGGCGGCGACACCATCGCCGACGCCATGGAATTGCCGAATCTGCCGTTCACAGTCGAGGGAACAACCACCGGATTTGTCGACGACTACGACGAGGCCTGCCCCTACGAGGGGAGCACGTCGCCGGATGCCGTGTATCGCTTCACCTTGCCCGCCGAGATGTCCGTCGACATCGACATGCTCGGTTCGGCCTACGACACCAAGATCTATCTCTACGACGCTGCGTTGACCCTGGTGGCCTGCAATGACGACTTCTACCCGGACTATGTGTCCAAGCTCGAGAACGTCCCGCTCGATGGAGGCCAGGAGTATCACCTCGTGATCGACGGCTATGGGGGCGAGCACGGCGACTACGTGCTGGCCATGGACGAGTATGAGCCGTGTGTGCTGGAACTGCCGCCGGGCTCGGTGCCCGAGGGAGAGCCGCCGCTGACGGTGGACTACGAGGACGGCTACAACGGCGGCTGCAATTCACCCGAGTTCGGATACCCGTTCCAGGAGATTCGTGGCTCTGGCGGAGGTGATTTGATCGTCTCCGGGGTGTCCGGTTGGTATCTCAACGACGGCGCTCCGCATCGGGACACCGACTGG
>Ga0070729_10004687_pt1 | contig 14654 bp, 15 predicted proteins | sample tdDd472_FD_66725 | JGI IMG/M metagenome (GOLD analysis project Ga0070729, IMG submission 66725) | Marine sediment microbial communities from the Atlantic coast under amendment with organic carbon and nitrate - tdDd47.2 | ecosystem: Environmental > Aquatic > Marine > Coastal > Sediment | place...
AACTGGGCCGTGATCGCCTGTGTGTTTGGCAAATATGTTTTGTTATTGCAAAAATTCCGGATGATGAATGGCAAGATGTATGGTGGCATTAAGGCTTTTCATGTCGATGGATTTGTTGATCAAGCTAATGGCGTTTTGTGCTTGGGCTTCTTGCTCCAGTTCTTTGTGCTCGAACGATGTGAAGAACAGAACCGGGATGTCTGAAGTTTCCGCATTGTTCTTAAGCGTCTGTAAAACTTTGAAACCATCCATGTGTGGCATGGCGATGTCTAAGAGAATCAAGTCCGGGCCATACTGTGCGGCAAGCTCAAGACCCTTGGGGCCGGAATCTGCGGTGAGAACCTGATAACCGCCCTGTTCCAGGTACAGTGTGGCAAGTTCATGAATGAATAGATCGTCGTCAATCAAAAGAATTTTGGTCATGGGGCTATCCTGTCAAATGTGCATTTTGCAAAAACGCACTGGAACTTGAGGGTAGCCACTCAAAAAACATGCCAAAAAAAGCCCCGCCTGATTAAGGCGGGGCTTTCATTTGCGACATATGCTGGGATTTAGCCCGGCATTTTGTGGTTGTCGAGGTCTTCTTGATATTGGTCCACATACGGGCCATGGGTGTATTCATCCAGGCAGATGCGGCTCCAAATACGGCGCTTGAGGGCGTAAAGCATGGCCGTCAACACGATCAGGTACAACAAAACCTTGATGCCCAACGACTTGCGTGCCTCCAATTCGGGCTCTGCTGCCCATGCAAGGAACGAAACAATCAGTTTTGCTTCTTCTTCCAAGCTGGCGGATGAGCCGTCCGGGAATTCCACGGTTTCGCCATACAGCGGCTGTGCCATGAAAATTTGATGCCCAGGGTAGTAGTCGTTGTAGTTGGTGCCTTCGGACAACTCAACACCTTCCGGTGCTTCGTCCTTGTAACCAACCAACAGGCTGTAGATATAGTCCGGGCCACCGACGCGGGCCTTGGTGATGACCGACAGATCCGGCGGGTATGCACCGCCGTTGGCGAAGCGTGCAGCCTTTTCATTGGCGAACGGAGACACAAAACGGTCTGACAAACGGGCGGGACGCATGAACATCTCGCCTTCGTCGTCGGGGCCGTCTTCGACTTCGTATTCGGCTGCCAGGGCTTTGGCTTCCTCTTCTGGCCAGCCGATGTCCACCAAGTTGCGGTAAGACATCAAGTCCATGGAATGGCAGCCTGCGCAGACTTCAAAGAAAATCTGCCCGCCCTTCTTGATGTCGGCGCGTTCGAACGTGCCGAACATGCCTTCCCAAGACCATTTCATGTCAATGGGTTTGACCGTGTCACCTGCGGCAAATGCCGAGGAAGAAACTGCCATGCTTACGCCCAATGCGGCGGTGATAAGAAGTTTACGCATGGATCAATCCTCCTTCGCGCGGCATTTCTTCGACACTTCTTCGAAGATACTACTGGGAAGCGGTTTGGGCTTCTCAAGCTTGCCGACCAGCGGCATCAGCACCATGAAGTGGAGGAAGTAGTAAAGGGTTGCAGCACGACCGAGCCAAAGGTTAGCACCTTCTGCCGGTTGAGAACCGAGATAACCCAGGTAGATGCAATCGGCCAGGAAGATCCAGAACAGTTGCTTGTAGATCGGGCGGAACGTTGCAGAACGCACCCGCGACGTATCCAACCACGGCAGAACGTACAAGATCAACACACCGGCAAACATCACGACCACACCGCCCAGCTTATCGGGGACTGCGCGCAAGATGGCGTAGAACGGTAAGAAGTACCATTCCGGCATAATGTGCGGCGGCGTCACCATTGGGTTGGCGGGAATGTAGTTGTCGGCTTCACCGAAGAAATTCGGCTGGAAGAACACAAAGTACATGAAGAAGATCATGAACAGGCCCAAACCGTACAAATCCTTGATGGTGTAGAACGGATGGAACGGCATCATGTCTTGCGGGGTTTTGATGTCGATACCCAGCGGGTTGGACGATTTGTGTACGTGCAGTGCCCACAAGTGCACAACAACCAACATTACCAAGATCATCGGCAACAAATAGTGCCACACGAAGAAGCGGTTGATGGTTGGAACGTCGACCGAGAAGCCACCCCAAATCCAGGTCACGATGTAGTCACCGATCAGCGGAATTGCGGAGAACAAGTTGGTGATCACCGTTGCGCCCCAGAAGCTCATTTGGCCCCAGGGAAGCACGTAGCCCATGAAGGCGGTGGCCATCATGGCGACGTAAATGGTCACACCGACCATCCATAGAATTTCGCGCGGTGCTTTGTAAGAACCGAAGTACAGACCGCGGAACATGTGGATATAGACCACGATGAAGAACATCGAAGCCCCGTTCATGTGCAGATAGCGCAGCAGCCAACCATAGTTCACGTCGCGCACGATGCGTTCGACACTGGCGAACGCCACATCGGCGTGCGGTTGATAATTCATTGCCAAAAAGATGCCGGTGACCAACATGATCACCAAAACAATGCCGGCGATGGAGCCGTAGTTCCACCAGTAGCTGAGGTTTTTCGGCGTGGGATATGCGATGACGTTGCTGTCGGCGTAGCTGAAGATCGGCAGACGGTCGTCAATCCATTGAACCAAGCGGTTCGAGCTTTGAATACGTTTCATAACCAGCTTCACCCAATCACAATCATCGTTTCGTCCGTAAAGACATACGGCGGCACGGGTAGGTTGAACGGCGCGGGGCCCTTGCGGATGCGGCCCGACGTGTCGTAGTGCGAACCGTGGCAGGGGCAGAACCAGCCGTCAAAGTCACCGCGTTTGTCACCCACCGATTGACCGGATGGGATACAACCCAAATGCGTGCACACGCCAATGTTCACAAGCCACTGTGTTTTTTGAACGCGGTCTGCATCGGTTTCGGGGTCGCGAAGTTCACTGAGGTCCACCGCTTCGGCAGCCTCGATTTCTTTCGCTGTACGGTGACGAATGAAAACCGGCTTGCCACGCCACATCACGGTGATGGCCATACCGACTTCGATGGACGAAAGGTCCACTTCGGTTGAAGCCAGCGCCAGAACGTCTTTGGCGGGGTTGATGGAATGAATAAAGGGCCATGCCGCCATGGCAACGCCCGCCACGCCAAGCGCGGTGGTGGAAATGAGAAGAAAATCACGGCGTGGGCCGTCCATGTCTTCTGGAGTATTTGTGGGATTATCCGTCATGATGACGCCTTTCCTGACCTTGGTCACAGGCTTTAGTCACAAAAGCTAAAGCGGGCTGCTTGTTTAAGGGGACATCAAGCGTTTCATCGCCCCCCGGACGGCTTTTTCGCCGACCATGTAGCGGCCCTGCCAAATATGAGACCGGGCTGCGCCGTTTTCACGTGCTGCCCGTGTCCGGCAACGGTATATAAGAAATTCACACTAGAAAAAAGGGAAAAAATCAAGTCCTTCTAATATAATGATATTGCGGGTGCGAAGTAGAACGACTCAAAGCAGGAAAAACATGAACTTAGCTCTTTACCAACCGGACATTCCTCAGAATACAGGAACACTCCTCAGAACGGCTGCATGCTTGAATATGGCAGTCGATATTATCGAACCATGCGGCTTTGTCTTTTCCGATCGTCATTTGAAGAGATCGGGCATGGATTATCTGAATATGGCGACCGTCACACGCCATGTGTCATGGGATGTTTTTAAAGGGCTTCGACAGGGGGAAGAGGCGCGACGGTTGGTGCTGCTCACCACCCAAGGTGCGATTCCTTACACGGAGTTTGCGTTTCAAACTGACGATGTGTTGTTGTTGGGGTCTGAAAGCGCTGGTGTGCCGGAACACGTACACACCGCCGTGGATGCACGTTTGATCGTACCAATGGTCGCGGATGCGCGGTCCCTCAACATTGCCGTGGCGGCGGCGATGGTCGTGGGCGAAGGGATGCGTCAAATTGGTGGTTTCTTAGACGTGCAAGAAGAACGGGGTTCAAAGTGACGATTGAAATTTAGGCGTCGTGGCGAATCAGCCACCAATTCATCAATGCCCACCCCACGGCCAGCCAGCTCATGCCGATCACACCAATGGTGACGGCCACATCGAAGGTGTTGGAAAGCGGGATGTGGTAAAAATCGCTGGCCACCGAACCTGAAATCCATACGTAGCGTTCAATCCAGGTGCCCAAAATCACACAAAAGCCCATCAACATGATGGTTGTTGGATTGTGGCGGTTGCGTTTGAACAGAAACACGCAAAACGGCAAGGTGAACTTCAACATGAAGAAGACGATGCCGATCAACAGGTAGCCTTCTTCGATCATCCGCCAATAGCGTTCCATATCGGTGGGCAAGCGCCCGTACCACATGACCAGATATTGAGTGAAGTAGAAGTAGACCCACATGATGCTCATGGCGAGGATGAATTGCGCCATGTAGTTGAAGATTTTGTCTTCGAACGGTCGGGTCAAACGGTTTGAACGATCCAAAAAATACAGCATCATGACAAAAAAGCCGAGGAAGCCGTGAAATGCGCTTTGGAATTGGTATGCGCCGTAAGATGCGGAATGCCAGCCCGGTTGCAGGGTCATTTCAAAATCCCACGCCACCATGGTGCCATAAATCACATATGCAAACGGCATCAACACCGCCAACGTATTGAACAGGCCCGGTCGGTGTGTATCGGGGTGGGCTTCGGCCAAATACTGGCAACGAATGGCTGTGACGCTCAAGCCTGCAACAATGAAAAAGCCGATGAGTTCGCGGGCCACCAAAAACGTGTAATTGTGCCACCCCCCCAGATGGGTCCCTGTTTCATGGGCGTATTTCAACCATGGAAAGGTTCTTTCCCCATTGGCCAATAAGATGATCAACAAGACAAACGCAATGGGAAACAGGGCCGTGCAGGTGCCGGCCAAAAACCCCACTTGCCGTCGCCAGCGCACCGCCCCGGCCAGATGCAAGATCACCGGGAAAATCGCGCCACCGAGAGCCAGATACAAGATGATCAAAAAATTGGTGGTCAAAACGGACCAACTGCCGAAATCGCCCATGATCAATCCTCCCCTTCTTCTGGTTCTTCGGGGTCTTCCGGTAATGGGCCGGCGGCCACGGCATCGGCTTTGAGTTGATGTTTGATATAGTTGACCACGTGCCATCGTTCATCAACGCTGAGGTCGTTGGACCCGCGTGCTTCGTCGTTTTGATCCCCGGCGCGGCCGTACGGCGGCATCACGGCGCTGCCGAACGTGATGGTGCCAAACACCCATCCTTCCGTCAGTTCGTCTTGTACGTATTCGTCGGTCAAATCGTTGGCGGGCATGCCGGCTGCTGCGACGGGGCTTTCGGCACGCCCGGTCAAGCCGTGGCATGCGGCACAGTAGATGCGAAATAAAACCTTGCCCGTTTTCAATGATTGCGCAGATGGCGCATGTGGATTTTGCAGGTCTTGAGTTGCTTCCCGGTCTTCCCATAGATCGGATGGAATACCGGTGATGGGGACTGAGCGCGATGGGAATGGAGTGATCTGTTCCTGGGGCTTGATGGATGCCTGGTTCATCATGTCGGTGGACCATGGCCACGCACGAACCTCTTTTGTATTTAAGATGAGGATGCCCCCCATGATCAAAGCCATCGTTGTGATGCGAAGGATGAGGTTCATATCAAGGTCTCCTCATGCACTTCGATGACGTGGTGTTTGGCGAACAAGGCTTTCAGGGGGTGTTCTTGTTCTTCGGCGACCTCAATGACGATGCCGATTTGGTCTACCGTGATGGCGGTGTCATAGAGACCTTCACTTTTGCGCATCAGTTTTGCACCGATGATAAAGCCCATCAGTGTCGCCAAGACGCCGAACAAAATCATCATTTCGTAAGCCAGAACGATGTTGGATGGGATGGTGATGATCGGTTTGCCGCCGGACGGTTGTGCCAAGAAATTGGCCTGGGCGCTGGCCAAAAACAAGAATCCAAACACCAATCCGAACAATCCGCCCCAAAAAGCGAATTTTGGGATATTGCTTGGACGTTCGCCCAACACATCTTCAATTTCCGGGTGTTCGATCGGCGACTTCAAGGTCACGTCATCGACGGTCAATCCCGGCACACGGTAGCGACGAATGTCGGCGATCACTTCAAAGGCCGCATCGAAATCGCCGAACAACCCCAACAGCCGCTTGGTTTTGACAATCCGTTTTTTATGGTGGTCAACCATATCAGGACCCTCCCGTATTTTGCGGTGTGGGGGTGGTTCTTGGTTCTGGGCCGGGAACGCCCGCATGCATGTTCATCACTTCATCCACATGCTCATAGACAATGCGTTTCCTGTGGAAGACCATTTCCTTAACTTCGTACATAGACACCGATGGGAACACTTTGACGAAAATCAAAAACAGCATGCCGAACCAACCGAAGCTGCCGCCGACAATCGCCCATTCAACCCAACCCGGCCACATGACGTTGAAGCCTTGGGGGTGATAGCCAAGGCTGAGCGTTGGGGTGACGATCATCCAACGTTCCAGCCACATACCAACGTTCAGAAACACGGAAACGAAAAACAGCACCACCATGTTGCGCCGAATCCATTTGCTCAATAAGAAGAACGGCAACACCGAACCAAAGAACATCATGGCCCAGAAGAACGGTGAATAAGGACCGTTGGCCTTGGCCAACAACACTTCTTTGGACGGAATGTCGTGGCCGTACCAGACGGATGCAAATTCGACCAAGTTGAGATACGTCCACACCATGGCGATGACAAACGTCAGCTTGCAGACCTTGTCCAAAATCGGGAAGGTCATGAAGTGCTCAAATGCGAAGAAATAGCGCAGCAAGATGAACAGTGTGATGATTGCCGCACATCCTGAATACAGTGCACCCGCGACGAAGTAGGGTGGGAATGTGGTGACGTGCCAACCTGGCATGATCGACATGGCGAAATCCATGGACACGATTGAATGCACGGACACCGCCAACGGAATCAAAAAACAAGCAATGAGCAGATAGGTGACGCGGAAACTGCGCCATTGGGCATCATCCCCGCGCCAACCAAGCGACAACCACGAATACAATGTCTTGCGCCATCCCTGGGCGTTGTCGCGGCAAATTGCCAAATCGGGAATCATGCCGATGTACAAAAACAAAATGGAACTGGTCAGATATGTTGAGATGGCGAACGCATCCCAAATCAAGGGCGAACGAAAGTTCGGCCACAGGCCGCGATCGGACATATATGGCATGACCCAGTAAAAGTTCCACACCCGCCCCAGGTGGATGATGGGAAAGATGCCCGCCGTCATCAAAGAGAACGTGGTCATGGCTTCGGCAAATCGGTAAATGGGTTTGCGCCAATCGGCATGCACGATGTGCAAAATGGCCGACAAAAGTGTGCCCGAATGACTCATGCCAATCCAAAACACAAATGTGGAGATGTACAAATCCCACATGTGTGAGGTATTCAACCCCGCCGGCCCCATACCGAACATATATTGAAAAATTTCGGCATAGATCATAATGGCGAACAGTGTGACCGAAATGAACATCGCCACCCAATAACCCCGCCGTGGGTTTTCCATCGAGCGTAAAACGTCTGCGTTGATCTTTGCCCATGCGATGTTTTCGTCAATGTCTTTGACTTGTTCCCCGGTCAAATGTTTGGGGGTCTGGTGTGTTTTATCCGCCATCTCTTCAGACCTCTCTGACGCGTTCGAGGTAGAGAACTTTGCTATCGACATTCAATTCTTCGAAGATGCGATAGCCACGCAGGTCGGGGTTGTCTTTGTCTTGCTTGTATGTTCCCAACTTGATTTGTTGGCGTTTCCAAATTTGTGAAACGGCGCTGTTTTTGTCCAACAGGTCGCCGAACAAAATGGCTGAAGTCGGGCAAGTTTGTTGACATGCCGTTTGAATGTCGCCGTCTTGTAACTCCCGGCCTTCGCGCACTGCTTTGTCACGCCCTGTGCGGGTGCGTTGAATGCACATGGTGCACTTTTCCATCACGCCCTTGGACCGTACGGACAAATCGGGATTCAACTGTTGTTCCATGGGGGCGGGCCAGCTTTCGGCAGTGTCGTAAAAATTGAAATAGCGCACCCGGAACGGACAGTTGTTGGCGCAATACCGCGATCCGATGCAACGGTTGTAAACTTGGGCGTTGAGACCATCGAGCGTGTGATAGGTTGCGCCCACCGGGCACACCGGTTCACATGGCGCGGCGTTGCAGTGTTGGCACATCATGGGCAGAAACGATGCGCCGCGTGATTGTGTTTCGGTGTCGGATTCCCCTACATCCGGTTCGTCGAAATACCGTTCAATGCGCATCCAGTGCATGGCTTGGCGTGCACCGAATTTATCTTCGCCCACAACAGGTAAGTTGTTTTCCGCGTAACATGCTGTCGAGCAGGCATTGCAACCCGTGCAGAGGTCCAAATCAATGACCATGGCGTACATGTGTTCATAATCGTGATGACCGCCTTCCTCATTGCCTTTGGAATAGTCGGTCCAACCTTTGAAGATGTTTCCAAGAAGGGATGGCATGGCTCAAGCACCTCCTTCAGTGCGGTGGAATTGGCTTGCGGGGATGGTTGCGGCGAGTTTGCGCCCGTACTGTTTGTCGGTGTCCATCAATCGAACCAGATAACGGTTGTCGCCCGTGGCTTTGACTTTGACGGGGGTGGTGTCGGTGTTGATCTCACCAGTGCGCGGGTCGATGTCGACATCCAAAATGTTCAGTGGATTGACCCCCACATCGGTGGCGTAACGGCCATAGTGTGAATGACCCCGGCCCATAGGCACGGCGATGGTGCCCGGATGTACACCTTTGTAGATGAAGACGCGGGTGGTGATCGAACCGCCTTTGGATTGGATGGAAACGTAATCACCATCCTTCACGCCGATCTTGGTGGCGGTCTTGGGGTGGATTTCGGCCCAGCTGTCCCACACCGCTTTGCTGATTTGATCGGGGGCTTCTTGCAGCCATGGCAAATTGGCATGGCGGCCATCGTACAAACCTTGGCGGGCGGTGGTGACCAGGGTCAAGCCGTGTGCTGTTGTGTCAGCTACATTGATGGTGACATCACCGTTGATCGTGAAGGCGCGCTCAAGCGTTGGGGCTGTGGTTTGACCTGCTTGCAAAACGGCATTCCAGGCGGCTTCTTGATCAGATCCGATAAGCGCGCTGATGGCGGTGCGTAGATAGCCATAATAATCTTCGAAGTCATCCAAGCCGTCCGCACCGCCATCTTGGGCCAACCCCAACAAGATGTCGCCGAACCCCAAGGCATCGGCATGAAGTTTTTCCATCAGCGGCTGTTGAATGTGGATTTGGCCTGCGCCCGCGCCGAACGCAGGAACATGGGTGCCCCAATCTTCCAATGGAGATGCCAAAGGCAGCACCACATCGCAGGCAGTGGTGGTTTCGTCTTCGAACATTGTGATGGCAACCTTGGTGCCGATTTTGTCCAACGCGTCCATCATGTTTAGGCCATAAGGTGCGGTGAACATCGGATTGACGCCGGTGATGAACGCAATGTCGATGGCGCCGGCATTGGCATCTTCGGCGAAGGCGGTGAGAGCCTGAGTTGTCCCACCTATATTCGTTAAGTGTGGCGCGCCCAAATCGGCACTTGGCGTGAGGGTTGAGCCTAAATTGCCGAGCATCAGGTTCAACACCTGTGCGGCTGCAGCGGTGTCATAATGCCCATCGGCAATCACCAGACTTGGGCTGTTCGCCACCAAGGTTCGTGCAATTTTCGAAAGGGTTGCACCGTCGACACCGGACAACGCGGCAACGCGTGAGGCATCCATGGTGGCAATGGTATCTGTTGTGCTTACGGAAAGGCCCGTCGTGGTCACACCGTATTTGGATGCCAGAACATGAGCAACGCCAAGTGCCACGGCGGTTTCTGATCCAGGACGGGCGGCAACCCAATGATCGGCATTTGCGCCACTCAAACTCATTGCCGGTTCGACCACCGTCAACACACCGCGCGGCGCGGCGCGAAAGCGGCCGTAATCGGTCATGAATTTGACCGGTGACATCCAGGTGCCCAGAAAATCGGCATTGAACGACAGCACTGCGCGGGCCTTGTCGATGTGCAGGTTGGGGTGGGCGTCACCGATGATGTCGGCGGAGGCCGCTTCCCAGGCTTTGGTGTTCACGGTTTCAACGGCGTAGTGTTTGCCACCACCTGTGGCCTTCAAATGGATGTCGAGAAGAACCCGTTGGTGACCGCTGATGGCGCCGGTCAACCAAACGATATTACCGCCGCCCTTTTCGTTGATCGCGGCCAGGGCTTCGGGCCAAGTTGCGTCCTTGCCGTTTACACGTGGTTTGGTGATGCGGTCGGGGTTGTAATGAGTTTGTAGGGCGGCTTGCCCCATTTGACATAACTTACCTGCATTGAGCTTGGTCTTGGGATTACCTTCCAACTTTAAGGCGCGCCCTTCACGCACCCGGCCATGCACCCCGCACCCAGCAGGACACTGTAGGCAGGTGGATGCGTACCACACGCCGATGCCGGGAATGACGTATTCTTCCGGGGCCAGGTAGGAAAAGACCTGTTCTTCGCCTTCTTCCAAGGTGGCGTAAGAGGGCATGTCGCACCCCGCCAACGCCGCGCCCGCACCGCCAAGGCCAAGAACTTTGAGGAAGTTTCTGCGATCAATTTTTGTTGTTGTCATGATCCGTATCTCATCCGTAAGCGATCAGTTCCCGTAAAATTGTGGATCTTACTTGTGGCAACGGGTGCAATCCGCAGGGCCGTCGTTGTTTTCATGGCAGGTGTTGCAAAAGCCCATGGTCAATGGGCGCATTTTCTTCGCGACGCCGACCTCAACCATGTCGCCGTGGCACATGGCGCACACTTCACGAGAATCTTGAATATCCATGTCGGGGTTGTTGAACAGGAACTTTTGCAGATGGCGTTCGTGGCTGAAGTGGACGAAGTCCGGCACATCATTGACTTTGTTCCACGCAGGATTTTGGCCGTCGTTCCACAAAGTGGTGAGTTTTTCAATTTCGGGTTTGTCACCGTCATCGGCTGTGGCGACGATGGTGTGACAGCCCATACATTTTGATGTTGGGGGAATCCCCGCGACCTTGGAACGGCGTGCATAGGTGTGGCAATACAGGCAGTTGATGCCCAGATCACCTGCGTGCAGTTTGTGTGAATAGTTGATGGGCTGGGGCACATCTTTGCCTTCGAACGGGTCGGTGGGGAAGACGGCACCGGGCACGCGTGGTCCGGTTGGGGTGAGTGGGCTTTCACCGCCGCGAAGCTCTTGATCAAGAATTTGAACGCCCAGAACGATCAATGCGCCAACGACGCCAGCGGCCATGATGGTGCGGACCCATGGAAAAGATCTGCTTTGCGGACGATCAGCTGACATATGCTTATTCGCTCCCTCTCTGCCCATCGGAAGATCCGTACGGCCGCGTTGTTCCGACCAAGTCATATTAGCGGTTATTAATATTATGAATAAGTAATATTTATTTTTTTGATGTATTAGTGAATATGCATTTAAATATTCATCAATATTCGTAAATACAACAAAAAGTATGTGTGGCGCTACTACAAGGTTGTGGAGGGTGTGACTACCCAAACAGGCGGCATTTAATGCTGCATATGCACAATATATGATATTTTTATTATATATTTTTGCATTGTGGAGGTGGTTGGAAGGAATCGTCTTTGTTGCAAAAACAGCAGCTTGAGGCTGTTTATGTATGTTTCAGGGTAAAACGTTATACGTGCTGCATGTGCACAAAAAAACACTCAAAAGGTGCATTTTTTCCCCAGCGTAAAATGCTGTGTAGAATCAAAAAAAGTTGTACATCGCCCCATTCAGCAATGTTTTAAGGGAAGATTGGCGGCTTTATGAATGTGATGTGAGCGTATGGGGATGGTGTTTTTCGCAATGTTTTTCCAAATGCGCTAGGCATGCGGCGCGATCAGGTTGGAAATTTTGCAGTTCCCACCATGCTTCGACGTCTTTGAGTATCTGGCCCACATGGGGACCGGGAGAAACGCCCAACGCCAACACATCGCGTCCTTGTAGGGGAAAATCGATCAGTTGAATGTCACGGGCGGCCGCGATCAAGGACCACCATGCATCGGTACGTTCAGACGACAAATGTGCTTCCAGGGCCAGTTCTGCGGCCCAAGCCAAAAGTGCCCGGTCCATGACGATGTCTTGACCGACCTTTGCACATGCGATGTGGAGCGCTTTGTCCGACATGTCGGGGGTGACGGTGGGGCCGTCTGCCGCCATGGCCACAAGGTGTTTGCGTTCGCGATTGGAAAATTTCAAACGCTCGGCAATGGCGATCACATCTGTGGGGGACAGGCCAGGTTTTAATAAGGCCGCAAGGCGCCGCACGGGGTCGATCTCAAGCCCTTCTATTTTCATGGCGCGTTCCAGCAACCATGCCGTCATGCGCAGTCGCCCGACATCGCCGGCTTCGGGCAAAATGTATTCCAGAACCCGTTCGGCACGCATCAAAGTGACCGTATCGGCGGGATTGGGCGCCGTGAGGATGCGAAACAATTCGCCGCGCACCCGTTCACCGGACAATTCGGGCAGGCGCGGCGCCAGTTTGCGGCACGCCAACAGTGCTTTGGTGTCAATTGGTGGTTTGCCGTATTGGGCGTAAAAGCGGAAAAACCGCAACAGGCGCAAGACATCTTCTTCAATACGTTGTTCTGCTTCTCCCACGAAACACACCTTGCCTTGGCCCAAATCGTTCAATCCATCGTATGGATCATAGACATTGCCGTGTTCGTCGCAGGACATGGTGTTGATGGTGAAATCGCGCCGCGCTGCGTCTTGAGTCCAATCGTCGGTGAATTTGACGCGCGCATGGCGACCATAGTTTTCCACATCGATGCGCAAAGTGGTGATTTCAAAATGATGTTGGTTGACCACGGCGGTTACAGTGCCGTGCTTGATGCCGGTGGGAATGGCGCGGATGTCTGCCGCTTCAAGAATTTCCAAAACGCGTTCAGGTTCTTCGGGGGTGGCGATGTCGATGTCTTGGGCGGGGCGTTTCAAAATGGCGTCACGGACACAGCCGCCGATGAAGCGCGCCTCTGTACCGGCGGCATGAAACGCCGCCATCACCGCCTGAGTTTCAGGGGTGGTCATCCAGGGTTGTGGGGCAATGAGTCCGGTGGGTTCCACGTGCGGTGCCTTTTGCCCACATTATTTCGGTTTGGGCGCGTATTGTCCGGGAATGACGGTGTTGCCTTCCAGACGTGGCGGTTGATAGATGCTGTCGGGCGGATTTTTCGATCCAAAAAAGACCGATAGAACCAAGCCCACCATCATCAAACCGACTCCTGCCAAAATCAAACGGAACCAGGGTGTTTTGATGTCGAAATCTTCGGGATGGGTGTGATCGCCTTCTTCAATGCCTTTGCCTTCAGCCTTGGCTTTGGTGCGGTTGGTTTCAACTTTTTTGCGCACCCAAGCCGTCCATGCGAAATACAGCAGCGTTGGCAGGACCAGTGGTAGAACATAGGTGATGAAAATACGGATCATGTGTGCCTCTTATGTGGCTCAATATTTCTACAGGCTTATCAGGTCGCCGATGCCGCGTCCATGGTGGGTTCGGTGGTGAACACCTGATACAAATCTATGATGATGCCGGCCGTGGCACCCCAAATATAATAATCTTTGTACGGCATGGCGTAAAAACGACGTGTCACGCCTTCAAACATGCGTTTATGGCGTTGGTGGTTTTGAGGGTCCATGAGAAACGCCAGTGGCACTTCGAATGCTTCCGCAACCTCATGAGGGTCGAGGGTCAGTTCGAACGGCGGTTGTATCAAAGCGACCACGGGAACGACTTCGAACCCAGTGCGTGTCACGTAGGTGTCGAGTCGCCCCAAAACGTTGATGTGGTGGTGGGGCAAGCCGATTTCTTCTTTGGTTTCGCGCAATGCGGTGGCCACGGCATCTTCATCGCTGTCTTCGACGTGACCGCCGGGGAAACTCACTTGACCCGGGTGATGTTCAAGATGATCCGTGCGTCGAGTCAACAGCACCGTCATGCCGTCGACACGGTCCACCAGGCCCACCAGAACGGCCGCGGGACGCAGCGGAATGTTCGGGCGAAAGCCGGGGTTGAGGTCGTGATCGCCGCGTTCAGCAAAGCCATTGGCCTTTGCGATGCGCTGAGTAATCCAGTCGCGTTCGAAATTCTTTGTCAAACTCATCGAAAGTGTTTTCTGCCCTATCCGTTAGGCGTCGGTGTCCCGGATAGAGCCCAAGGGAAAAAAAGAGCCGGAACTCCACACGCCGAAAATTTCTTCGTCGTCCAAATCCAAGACCGCGCCCCGCTCCACCAGATCGTAATACACCGCACGTTCGATGCGCGCTTCGATGCTGCCGGGGAACATGACATAAGGCGTTTGCTCCCCCGTCACCGGACTGGTCTTCATCATAATGGGAGCATCTTCCGAAATGGTGACGGTTTTGTCTACATTGGTGTCAAAACGGATGACTTGATCTTCGCCTTCCCCGGATGCCGTCATCCCCGTGACGATAAACGGTGCGTCTTCGACTTCAATTCGACCCATTTCCGTTGGTGAAATCAGCCAATACACACCATCGTCTGCACGCACCAGAATGGATGCGAACAAACATACCATTGCTTTGCGCGCAATCAGCGTGCCGTTGTAATACCATCGGCCGGTGCGATCGATGCGGAT
>Ga0070729_10004688_pt1 | contig 14654 bp, 15 predicted proteins | sample tdDd472_FD_66725 | JGI IMG/M metagenome (GOLD analysis project Ga0070729, IMG submission 66725) | Marine sediment microbial communities from the Atlantic coast under amendment with organic carbon and nitrate - tdDd47.2 | ecosystem: Environmental > Aquatic > Marine > Coastal > Sediment | place...
TCTCTATCAGAATCAGCAATAAAACTCGCAGAAATTCAAACAAGTAAAGTTGTAAGAAAAAATGCATTTCGTGAACTCAGATTATCTGGAAGACTTGTCTTAAATGAGCAGGAAACCTACACAATTAGTTCTGATGTAAATGGTCGTATTGAAAAAATGTTTGTGGATTTTACAGGTGAAAAAGTTAATGTTGGTGATCCACTCTATGAAATTTATTCACCTGAACTTTTTGCTATTCAAGAGGAATTAATTCAACAGGTAAAATTGTTTGAACATTCAAACAATAGAATATTAAACTCTATCCGGAAAAAGTTAGAATTGTTAGGATTAACGAAGAGTCAAATTGATAAAATTGAGGCATCTCAAATCGCTAATGAAAGAATTACAATTTATTCGAAAGCCACTGGAACTGCATTTCAGAAATTGAAAATGGCTGGAGATTATGTGAAAGTAGGAGAAATGATTTACCAAATTTCCAATCTTGAAAAATTGTGGCTCAATCTTGAAGTTTATGAACAGGATATTGATTTAGTACAAGTTGGTCAGACTGTAAATTTCCATTTGAAAAACAATCCCGCTAAAGAATATTCTTCCAAAGTGGAATTCATTCATCCTGTTTCAAATAAACAAACTTATTCAACTGGTATTCGTGTATTAGTTGAAAATCCAGGAGATTTAATTCCAGGTTTCTATGCCAATGCAACACTCAAATCTGAAGTAGATGCTTCTGGTAGTCCACTGAATAAACAAATAATCAACTTCGGAGATTTACCGCTGTTGATTCCTACATCAGCACCTTTATTGACAGGAAAACGTGCAATTGTTTTTGTGAAAATTCAGAAGGATGATAAAACCATTTTTGAAGCACGAAAAGTGAAACTTGGGCCAAAAGTTGGTGAATATTATGTGGTTCTCGATGGTTTGCAACAGAATGAAGAAGTGGTTACTTCTGGAAATTTTAAAATTGATAGTGCCATGCAACTTGAAGGCAAATTTAGTATGATGAGCATGAAGGATGAAAAACCTGAATTCAATCAGGACAATGCTGGAATCCTCATTCCTATTTACAATCATTATTTTGATCTACAGGAATCCTTGATGAGTGATGATTTTCCCTCCAGTGTCAAAAATTATGAGAAATTTTATGCTACTTTGAAGGATTTAGAAATAACGGATTTATTCAATGAAAAATTATTGAAATGGAAATCTGTCAGTGCCAATATTATAGAGAGTGAGAGTAGCAATTTTCAGGATATTGATGTATTACGAGAAAACTTTGAAGTCATCAGCAATAATCTCATTGATATGGCAAAAAGTTTTGGAAATGTTGGTGACTTGACTTTTCATGAAGTTTATTGTCCAATGGCTTTTGGCAATACAGGTGCATCGTGGCTTCAGCGGGAAAAGCAGCTGGCAAATCCATATTTTGGTGCAAAAATGTTAAGATGCGGAACTGTGAAATCCACTTTCGGTTCCGGTAGTACTGGGGAATAATCATGGATAGATTATTAAAATATTTTATTGAGAATAAACTTATTGTTTTCATTTTGTTATTGTTGGTGGTGGGATCAGGAGTGATTGTGGCTCCTTTCGATTGGAAAATTGATGCTATTCCACGTAATCCAATTCCTGTAGATGCTATTCCGGATATTGGTGAAAATCAACAAATTGTTTTTACTAAATGGCCGGGGAGATCACCCCAAGATGTTGAAAACCAAGTGACTTATCCACTGACAGTTGCATTGCTTGGTGTTCCGGAAGTGAAAACTGTCCGTAGTTACTCCATGTTTGGATTCTCAAGTATATATGTGATTTTTGAGGATAATGTTGAATTTTACTGGTCCAGAAGCCGATTGTTAGAAAAGCTAAAATCACTGGGTACAGGAACATTGCCCGAGGACACAAAGCCTGTTCTTGGACCTGATGCAACTGCTCTGGGACAAGTTTTTTGGTACACTCTGGAAGGACGTGATGAAGATGGAAGTCCAACTGGTGGCTGGGATTTGGATGAGTTACGATCCATTCAGGATTGGTATGTGAAATATGGATTACAATCTGCTGAAGGAATTGCGGAAATCGCTTCGGTTGGTGGGCATGTGAAGGAGTACCAGGTAGATATCGATCCTCTGGAATTAAAGGCTAGAAATATTGACATTTCTCAACTTTTTTCTGCTCTGAAAAAATCAAATATAGATGTTGGTGCCAGAACCATTGAAGTGAACAAAGTGGAATATTTTATTCGTGGCCTGGGATATATTGAATCGCTGGAGGATATTGAAAATACTTTGGTTGCATACAAAGAAAATACACCTGTCTATGTGAAAGATATTGCCAATGTTAATCTTGGCCCGGCATTGCGCCGTGGAATCCTGGACAAAGAAGGTTCAGAAGCAGTTGGTGGCGTTGCAGTTGTTCGATATGGATTTAATCCTCTTGAAGCCATCAATAGTCTCAAGGAACAAATTGGTGTAATTTCACCTGGACTTCCTTCAAAAGTCCTTGATGATGGACGCGTCTCAAAATTGACAATTGTACCATTTTATGATAGAACCGGATTGATATATGAAACTTTGGGAACGTTGAGCAATGCTTTGAGAGATCAGATCATTGTCACAATCATCGTGATTTTGGTAATGATTATGAATTTCCGGTCATCACTTTTGATTAGTTCAATGTTGCCGATTACGGTATTGCTAGTTTTTTCAGCCATGAAGATTTTCAAAGTAGATGCGAACATTGTCGCTTTGTCAGGAATTGCCATTGCTATCGGAACTATTGTAGATGTAGGAATTGTGATTTCTGAAAATATTCTCAAGCATTTAGAAAATCTTCAGGAAAAGGATAATCTTAATCACAAAATTTTCATTGCAGTAAAGGAAGTTGCAGGAGCAGTAATCACTGCAATTGCTACTACAATCGTAGGATTTTTACCCGTTTTCACAATGGAAGCTGCAGAAGGTAAACTATTCAAACCTCTGGCTTATACAAAAACCTTTGCATTGATTTCTTCTATATTAATTGCACTTGTATTTTTGCCGGCAATTGCATCATTGATTTTTAGAAAGTGGAATTTCACTAAAAACAAAAAGATTGTAATTAACTCAATTTTACTGGTTCTTGGAATAATTTTTTCTGTAAAAATTATCTGGTGGCTCGGTGTCATTTTTATTCAAGCCGGATTGGTGGGATTTGCTAAAGAATACATTAAGGGTAATCATAAAAATTATTTGCAAATTGCATCAAACTGGTTGTTGATTTTGTTAGTTTCGTTAATATTGGCAAATACTTGGTCGCCTCTTGGACATCATAGAAATTTATTCCTGAATTTCTTTTTTGTTGTAATTATCATCGGCTTTGTGCTGGGAATGATTCAATTATTTCTTCATTTTTATCCTCGATTATTGAAATGGTCGTTGGATAATAAATTGAAATTTTTGGTAATTCCAACGTTCATTTTGCTTTTTGGAATATCGGCTTGGATTGGATTTGGAAAAGTATTTTTCTTTATGCCGGATTTTGTAAAAAGGACTCCGGTTTTTGTGAAATTGCATCATGCCCTACCGGGATTTGGGAAGGAATTCATGCCACCGCTGGATGAAGGTTCATTCCTCTACATGCCGACCACAATGCCTCATGCTGGGATTGAGGAAAGCCACGATGTTTTGCGGAAACTTGATATGGCGATGAAATCTGTCCCGGAAGTTGAAACTGTAGTTGGAAAAATTGGTAGAGCAGATACACCACTTGATCCGGCACCTGTGTCAATGGTGGAAACTGTTATTAATTACAAATCAGAATATATCACAGATGTAAAGGGCAAAAGACTAAAATTCCAGATTAATAAAAATGGAGAGTATGCTCGGGATGATGTCGGGAATTTGATTCCTGATGACAATGGAAAACCTTTTCGGCAGTGGCGGGATAATATCAAAAATAATCAGGATATATGGGACGAATTGGTGAAAGTCGCTCAGATTCCCGGGACTACTTCAGCCCCAAGGTTGCAGCCAATTTCTGCACGTTTAGTCATGCTTCAAAGTGGAATGCGTGCACCAATGGGAATCAAAGTCAAAGGTCCTGATCTGGAAACCATTGAAACTTTTGGACTGAAACTAGAAAAAATTCTCAAGGAAATTCCCTCGATTAACAAAGCCGCTGTCTTTGCTGAGCGAATTGTGGGGAAACCTTATCTTGAGATTGATATTGATCGTGAAAGTCTGGGGCAATATGGAATTTCTATGGAAAAAATCCAGAGTATAATCGAAATGGCAATCGGTGGAATGCCGATCACACAAATTGTTGAAGGTAGAGAAAGATACAATCTTCGTGTCCGATATATGCGAGAATTACGAGATGATTTTGAATCTATTCTAGATATTCCTGTGCCTACAAGAAATGGTTCACAAATTCCAATTGGTCAATTAGCAGAAATTCGCTATGTCAAAGGTCCACAAATGATCAAAAGTGAAGATACGTTTTTGGTTGGATATGTACTTTTTGACAAAGTTGATGGTTTTGCAGAAGTGAATGTTGTGGAAACAGCTCAACAAGTGATTGAAAATGAAATCAATTCTGGCAACTTGATTGTGCCTGCTGGTGTTAGTTATGCGTTTGCTGGTTCCTATGAAAATCAAATCCGTGCTAATAAGAAACTGACACTGATTTTACCATTGTCATTGTTGATTATATTCCTGATTCTCTACTTCCAGTTCAAAAATGTTATTGAATCGATGATCGTTTTTACTGGTGTATTTGTCAGTTGGGCTGGCGGTTTTATTATGCTTTGGTTTTATGGTCAGGATTGGTTTATGGATTTTGCTTTTGCTAGTATGGAATTGCGTGAATTATTTCAGATTTCACCAATAAATCTCAGTGTTGCTGTTTGGGTGGGATTTCTGGCACTTTTTGGAATTGCCACTGATGATGGTGTTATTATAAGCACTTATCTTGATCAGGTTTTCAGGAGGAAAAAGGCAAATAGTATTGATGATATTCGTCAACTTACCATCGAAGCTGGAAAGCGACGAATTCGTCCGGCAATGATGACAATTAGTACAACAATTCTGGCATTGATTCCTGTTTTGACATCAACAGGACGTGGGTCAGATATTATGGTTCCTATGGCAATTCCAACTTTTGGTGGAATGTCTATTGGCATTATTACCACATTTATTGTACCTGTTTTGTATACCGCGTACAAAGAATTTATTTTTATTAAAAATACAAAACCCACCAGAGTAAAGTAAACTCAGGTGGGTTTTTGATAAAATATTTTTATATATTATTCAGATGAAATCCAGAATAAAAGTTGAAAAGAAAACTATCCTAACAATGGTTCGTTTGTATTGTAAAAAGAATCATCATTCTAGTTCATTATGTATAGAATGTAATGAACTGGTTACTTATGCTTTTGAAAAATTGGATAAATGTCCTTTTAATGAAGAAAAACCGATTTGCAAAAATTGTAAAGTTCACTGCTACAAACCTGTAATACGTAAAAAGATACAAAAAGTGATGCGATTTTCAGGTCCAAGAATGGTTTTTTATCATCCGGTTTTAGCAATTAGACATCTTTTGCGAAAATGATCAATTAATTTGTGTATAATCAAACTCCGACCCCAAAACACTATGTGGTATCATATAAACCAAGGTCAAAACAATAAAGGCAATCAGAACCCAAAGTCTATTGGATGGGTTTTTTCTGACTTTCCAGAGAGCAATAGCCCACATAATCATTGCAACCAATGTTTTGTTATCAGTTAGATCGTGTCCCCAGGGCCAGCCAGTCCAGTAAGCATCAAATGCAAATTTTTGGACGATTGGCCCAAGGATAATTCCACCAAGTAAAAGGCTGATTGTCGTCACTAAAGTCAGTTTGTAAGTGCTGATATTTCTAAAAAGTACTTCCAGTCCTGCTCGGGTTGATACCAGCATAGCAATGAACATAAACAAGATATGTGGAATTAATATATATGCAGGAACACTGCCTTTGAATCGAATAATGATAGGCTTTTCTGTCAAAGATTTCCCATTTAGAAATACTTTATACACACGTTTTCCAGCCATTTCATCTAGTGTCGGTAAATGACCAATGAATGATCCATCTTCATAATTCATAGGAATTTGTTCTGACCAATTATCATCACTTTTTAATCGTTTATGTGTGAAATAGGCCAATAGATTAGGATTATCTGTTGAGACTTTGATTGGTACTTCTTCACCAATATCATAACTGCGATAAAATTTATACGTAACCAGTGAGCTAGTGATTTCCTGTTCACCTTTAACTGGATATGTTGGACCAGTTTTTTTCTGATAAACAACAAATATTAGTGTCAATACAACTGAAATTATCCATAATACTGATGAACGTTTTAACATTTTGTTTCCTTATAAAACTTAAGGTTTAAAATCATCTATCAAAATTCTGATAACTATATTAGCCTGGTGTGCTGCAGTTACCATTACTCTTGATGAAAGAAGTCCTGTTGTTTGGTTGGATTCACTAAAAAAATCACCACAAACATAAATATTGTTGGTAATTCTTTTGGTTTTGATCGAATTTGCGGACTTAATGCCTGCGAGACCAGAAGCTGCAACTAAATACTTCGATGTAAATTCTTGTCTTTGAAATTCATGGATTATCATAGTTTTAGCTTTTACTGAATCAAAAGCTTCAACAATAATATTACAATCTGAAAAACAATCATAAGTTGAATTTTTATCCAGTTTTTGATTGACTGCCTGAATATTTACATCTGGATTTATTTGCAATAAGTTTTCTGTAATAGCATTAGTCTTAAGCTTTCCAATATCCTTTTGGAAGTAGAACTGGCGATTGAGATTGCTCATTTCAACAGTATCAAAATCAACAATTACAAGATTTTGAATCCCTGCGCGAACCAACATCATGGCAATATTAGAACCCAATCCACCACACCCAGCTATTCCGACTTTTTTATATTTTATTTTATCAATCAATCCTGGAGGACTTTGTTGGAAAAGACTGTTTTCCATCAACCACCTCCAACAGGTAAATAAAGAAACAACTCATCATTATCTTTTAGGATATATGTGAGTTTCTCTTGTTTTTTATTTACAGTAGGTATTATGAATTTTTGTTGTTGTTGGTTGATTTTATTGTTAATCAAAAATTGTGAAACAGACATTGGTTCATCAATTTCTACCCAACTTTTATTGTCTATTCCCTTGAGATAAAGATATGCGACAAATTCTATTCTAATTTTCATTGGATCCTCGAATATGTTTATAAAAAATATAACAATTAAATCATTATGCAAACTACAACTTTTTTTTTAGTAACCTTAATTTATTTTTAATATCAATTACCATATTATTTGCTGAAATTGTTGCTCCAGAAATAGCATCAATATTTTTACCGTATTTTATTGTTGACTCAGAATTTTTTGAAATAAATTGTTTAAGCCAACTTTTACTACAGATTTCCTGACCATGAGTTGCTTGATAATTATTTACATTTACCTTTTTAATATTTAGAGAAGTATCAAGAATGACAAAATAATCAAAGTATTCAAAACTTTTTTTTTCTTGAATAATATTGAATGAACATCCTTCAGATCGACAGCTATTTACTCTTGATAAATAAGAATACCCTAATAAATTTTTATTATCCAATATTTTATAGATGAGGAAATATTGAATTGTATCTTGAATTTGATATGTATCTATTTGGTTAAGAAGAAGGATATCAGATTTGAAAACTTTATTAACTTCTTTTTGTAGCGATTTAGGAAGTTTATCAAACTCTTCAGTTGCAAATATTATTATAGAATAAGATAAAACTATTAGAGTAATTCTTAATATCATTATTAATCCTTTTTAGAACATTATTCCAACACCAGCATTGAAAGCTTTATCAAAGTCCTCTGCTGCTACAGACTTTAATAATTGATAATCACATTTGAAAACTGCTCCATTTACAACTTTCCAACTTAATCCTAATGTAATGATCTGGTTATTGTATGTGTTATTTTCAGTATAACCTTTTTCAAGAGAATTTTGAGTATTATATTTTTCATATCTTATAAAAGAGATTAGTTGTGTCTCAGCATTGAAATGTCTCAAAACATCATACCCACCTTCAATATAATATCCAATCATTGACTTACCAACATCGCTACTAGTAAATCTATTATATTGATTAGTATTTGATAGTGTAGAATGATAAAATTGTCCAGTGAATTCAAATCCTTGTTTTTTTGTTTGGAAGTCCAATCCAACCATTGAAACACCAATGACTGAAGAATCAGCTGCCTGGACTCCGGTGTCATCGTTTTTTTCCAAACCATCGTATAAAGTACTTTGGGTATTTCCAAAATATCCTGAAAAACCAAAAGTTGTTGATGGTAATCCATAATATTCAACACGACCAGTAAGATTTGGTGAACTCATGTAAGATTCAGCACCTTTCTGGCGTCCTTTTCTCAATCCATTTTTTCCACTTAATTTTGCAGATCCATCATAACCATTGAAACCATTTACCAGATATAATTTATATTTTAAGTCTAGGTCAAGGAAATTTCCTGAGATTCCGGCACCAATTTCACGCCATGTCGTTGGTGCAATATATTTATCAACTGTTGGACGTTCTACACCATTGAAAGTTGGTGGTTCATGATATAGATTGATAATTCCCATTGGAATTAACATCAATCCCGCATCAATTGTAATAAAATTATTTAATTTATGAGCCAAATATGCTTGTTCGACATAAACCTCTTTTACATGTTCATATTCAATTTCACTGATGAATTTTGTTTTTGAATCAAATTGATATCCAAACAAGAATACCATTCGGTGGACATCCAAAATACCATTGTTGTAAATTTCATTATCAATTTTTTGATTATAATCAATCTGTCCATAACCACCGATTGTTAGATTTCCAGCATATACTAACTGGACAAGCAAAGTAAATAACAACACAATTAATAATTTTTTCATTTAAAATCTCCTTTGAATTAATTTTCGATTGAAATTTAAAAAGAGAATTTGGGCAATGTTATCCCTACATGTTGGGATTTTTAGATTAATTGTAAATTGTCGAGATTTTTTGTATCAATGAGGTTATTGAGAATAGCATAAACCGTAAGTCCGGAAATTGTCTTGATTCCTAATTTTTCTGTAATATTTTTTCTATGTGAAATAACTGTGTGTTTACTTATGAATAATTTATCAGCTATTTCTTGATTTGAATGTCCTAATGAAATCAATTTTAGTACTTCAGTTTCTCTAGATGTCAAGTTTGATTCGGAAAGTTCTTGGGTATTGATTAATGGTGTTAAATAGGTATTAAATAATCCTAATAATTGTTCTTCATTGGAAAATATATTGAGAGTTCCAGGCTTTTGTTCAACAATATTAGAAATTAATAAGATTTCAAGTTCCATATTATCAATTATTTCGTCGGATATTGAACTCATATTATCCACAATCAATAATGATTTTTTTTCAAGCATTGTATTTGAAATTTTTGATAAATTAATTAAATCAATTCTATAATTTTCTTTGAAAAATAATATCAATCCGTTAATAAGTAAAAATGAATCTGAAAAGATATAGACCTTATTTATCATTTAGAAAATCTTTCTCGAGAGATTTCAGTTTAGGAAAAAGTACCAAATCTTCAATTCTCTCATGATCTTTTAAATCTTTGTGAAATCGATATATTTCTGATAAAAATTCATTACAAATATGAATATCATAATTAGGCTTTAAATATTTTATTATAAGATTCTTAAGATCGTTTATTTCATCATCAACATTCGTATGAATTTTTAGGATATTTATAGGTTCAAAGTCAGATTTCTTTTGAATGTTATTCTCTAGATCTAGAATAATTGGGAAAATATTTTCTTCTTCATCTTTTATATGATTAAGTAACTCCAATTTGAATTTTTTATAAAAAGAATTGATGATATCAATATTTTTTCCATCATTCCTATAGGATTGAATTAACATTGATAACAATTTTTCTAACCTGGGAAAAATATATGTTAAATAATATTGATGCGTTTTTTTGAGATACTCAACAATAAGTATCAATGGGAAATGTTGAATTTTATCAATGGGGAAATAATCTTTATTGTGAAAAGCATTCAATATCACCAATAAAAAATCGATGTTGATATTATTTTCTTTGGCCAAATATTCTACTGTTTTATTCTCTATTCCAAGATGAATTTCAAATCGATTCAAAATTGGAAGTAATAAATGATTTTGATTTATTATATCAGCAAGTTTATCCTTAGATTTAAAGATAAGTTTATCCTTCATATATCTCTCTCTATTTTCACAGTTTTTAAAAGTACCTAGAATATTTGATTTTTACAATTTTAATGAAATATGTTATTTGATATATATAAAAATGACATTAAAAAAAAAGTAATTAACCAAAAAATATTGTTTTTTCATTGTAACAATCATTTATATTGTGGAATGATTCAATGTATCAATCAAAACTTAGAAAGAAGTTATGAAGAAAATAGTGTTTATACTTTTAATGTTCTCTACAATTCACGCTTATGAACCTTCAATGCTTAGCCTCGATATTCCATCCTATCTGAAAACCGGTAGAGGAGACTTCAATACCAGGCATAGGTTTCTTGGAACGATTAATGATCCTTTTGAAAATCTTTTGGGAAGTGATGATGGCTCGAATGTTTCAATAGAAATGAGATACAAACTGACTGATCATATTGAATTATATGGTCTGAGAATCAGTGATTTTATGGAATATAATTTTGGTGTCAGTTATAATTATATGTTTGAACCAATCAAACTCAATAGCCAGGTGAAATTGATTTATTTTACAGAAAAATATGGTACTGTAGATGAGAGGCAGAATAACTTTTTCTATCAATTGAATTTTGCCAGAGAGAATATTTGGGATCGGTTGACACTGGTTACAAATTTGGGTTATGATGGCTATAATTTGAGGCTTTCAACTGGCTTTGGAGCAATGTTGAAACTCTCCAAGAAATATTATCTCCTGGGAGAAGTTTATCCGCTACAAGATCCAAATGAAAAATGGACAGGTTCATACTCTGGTTTTGCCTTTGGATTTAAATATAAAACTGTCGGACATCACTTTGCATTTCAACTGAGTAATGTGACAAATATCGGAATTCGTAAAGCATCATTAGGATCAAATACAAAGGATTTATTTTTAGGATTTAACATGCAAAGAATTTTGAGATTCAAAAAAAGAAAAAAGGTTAAATAATGAGAAGATTTTTATTAATAATATTCCTTCTTAGTATGTATTTTTTACTTCATTCATGCAATACACGGAAGGATAATCCACTACTGAGTGAACCAAATAAATATACTCCAATTGAAGTCATCGAGGATAGTACCTATTTTTCAATGACTGCTCATGTAAAAACAACATCATATAATGGGCGATATTCACCACGAAATGTCGGTGCAATGTGGATAGAAGACAGTGAGGGGAATTTTGTGAAAACCCTTAGGGTTTGGGCAGCTAATGAAAGAAAACATCTGGTTCAATGGAAAGAAAAATCCAATAGCAATGTAGTTGATGCAATTACTGGTGCCACAAAAAATTCTCATGGCACACGTGAAGCAATTTGGAATATTACAGACATGAATAATAATCCTGTTGGTAATGGAACTTATATATTGTGGGTAGAAGTAACTGAAGATAATTCCAACAGTAATGGTAAAAATGGAAAACTACTATCAGTAGAATTTGAACTTTCAGATTCACCTCAAACATTAATTGTTGAGGATGAAACTTATTTTAAAGATATTCAAATATTAATAGAACAAATTGGAGAATAATATGATCCCTAAAAAAGAATTTGGCAGAACCAGACATCAAAGTTCCAGAACACTTTTTGGTGGTGCTGCTCTTTGGGATGTCACTCAAGACGAAGCTGATAAAGTGTTGGAGATGATTCTAAAATATGGTATCAATCATATTGACACGGCAGCAAGTTATGGTGAATCAGAACTTCGAATCGGTCCCTGGATGAAAGAGCATCGAAAGGATTTTTTCCTGGCAACAAAAACGGGGATGAGGACTTATCAGGAAGCAAAAGAGGAATTACATAAATCATTGGATCGACTTCAAGTAGATCATGTTGATCTTTGGCAAATGCACGTCCTTGTAAATCCACAAGAGTGGGAAACTGCTATGAGTGAAGATGGAGCCTTGAAAGCATTTATCGAAGCAAAAGAGCAAGGATTAGTAAGATTTTTAGGTGTGACAGGGCATGGACTAGCAGCACCGAGAATGCATCTGAAATCTTTAGAGGTTTATAATTTTAATGCTGTTTTATTGCCATACAATTATATATTGATGCAAAACAAGATATATGCTGAAGAATTTCAAACGTTGCAGGCTAAATGTGTTGAAAAAAATGTTGCGATTCAAACTATAAAATCTCTTGCACGAGGACCAAAACCTGAAGGAATGGAACAATTTACTACCTGGTATGAGCCATTGACAGATCAAAAAGCCATTGATCATACAATTTCATGGGTTTTAGGAAATCCTAATGTATTTCTCAACACTGTTGGAGATATTAATCTTCTGGAAAAAGTATTGATTGCAGCTGAAAAATTTAAAAACAAACCAGCCGATGACATTATGAAGAATGATATAGAAGAGAATGGAATAACGAATCTTTTTACTACTGATGAAATTTAAAAAGAGGCATTTATGTGACTTTTCCATTCTCATTTTAATATAGTTTCACATTACTGTTGCTGCTAAACTATTTTCTTACTTGCAAAATTCAGGAAAACACCCTATACTTTTTAAAATGATTAATTCACAACACAAAATCCTTTTAAGACTACTTTTATTAATATGTACAATATTTATTGTATCAGCATTTATAGTAGATGGATTTTTCCCAACTTTTAATGGATTTATAAAAATTCAACTAAGCCCTGCTCGACTATTGAGTGATTTTATAGCAATTCAGGGAATTGGATCTGCTTTTTTTAATGCAGCTATTGTTGCCTTGATTGGAATTGGTGTAATACTGATTAGTGGTGTTAAGTTTTCAGGTGTCACTTTTGCCGCAGTACTTACGATCCTTGGATTTGGATTATTCGGTAAAACCCCGGTCAATATACTTCCCATTTTTTTTGGAGTATTTCTAGCAGCAAAAATTGCAAAAAGAGAGTTCAAAGAATATCTGGTTATTGCTCTTTTTGGAACAGCTTTGGGCCCGCTGGTAAGTTTTATTGCCTTTGAACTTGGAGGTACACAATTACCAATGCTACCTGCACTATTTTTGGGTGCTGGGGCAGGAGTGATTTCCGGATTTATACTTCCTGGAGTTGCAATGTCAATGCTTCATTTACACCAGGGTTATAATCTATATAACATTGGCCTTACCTGTGGTTTTATCGGTTTATTTGCAGCATCATTTTTTAAAACAGGCGCATACACCTTTACTTCACTCCCCTTTTGGTATAATGAGGCTCATCCATTGCTCGTTTATATATTGCCGTCTATTAGTATTCTGCTGATGCTGATTGGAATTTTTCTGGATAAAAATAAGATCCTAAAAAACTGGATTGCCATCCAAAAACAACCGGGGCGTCTGCCGTCTGATTTTTTTGATCTTGCCAGCCTTGGATCAGGCTTGTTCAATGCAGGCCTTATTGGAATTATTGGTTGCCTAATGGTTTTTTTTACTGGATCAAATTTTAATGGACCGGTTCTTGGTGGAATATTGACAATTATTGGTTTTGGAGCCTTTGGTACACATCCAAGGAATTCACTTCCGGTAATGGCTGGAGTTATTATTTGTGCAATTCTATTTCATCTCCCTCTCAACAGTCCTGGTGTCATTCTGGCAATTCTATTTTGCACAACCCTAGGGCCTTTGGCAGGACAGTTTGGTATTATGATGGGTTTACTGGCAGGATTTATCCATATGGTAATGGTTTCACAAACAGGATCATGGCATGGAGCGATTAATCTGTACAATAATGGCTTTGCTGGTGGTCTTACAGCTGCTTTACTTGTTGCCATTATACAATGGTTTAAAAACAATACAACGATTAATCCAAATGCAATGTTAAAAAAATCGGTAAATATGTTTTTTTCAAAAAAGGATAAATAATGGAAAAGAAAGATCTAATTCTTCATTTAATTGGTGAGATGTCTAATTTTATTTTAAATAAAAATCCCAAACGGATGGTTATCTCTCTTCATCAAGAAGAGGATGGATTTCACTTAGCTATTATTGATAATAATAAACATACTGACGAAGAGGTTGCAGCAATTGAACGAGCGCTGAATAGTGAAAAACGCCCTGAACTAGCAGGCTACTATGGTGCAATGACAGGTCATGATCTTTTAGGTAACGCTCGTCTTGATTTATTAGGTTGGCAGATCAAACATGCAGATGTAAAAAAGTCTGATGGAGGAATTAAAATTGATCTATGGTTGGGAAGTGATCAATTTGAAGCTCATAAATTTAATATTCCAAAAAAGGAAGAATGAAAAATGAACTACCCCGAGGCAGAGCCTACGAGGTATCAAAACAACTCTAGTTGACCATTATATACTTTTTGGTATTTTGATTCTTTGCCTTGATTTTCAACATAACGTCGTATTACTTCTT
>Ga0070729_10004693_pt1 | contig 14651 bp, 11 predicted proteins | sample tdDd472_FD_66725 | JGI IMG/M metagenome (GOLD analysis project Ga0070729, IMG submission 66725) | Marine sediment microbial communities from the Atlantic coast under amendment with organic carbon and nitrate - tdDd47.2 | ecosystem: Environmental > Aquatic > Marine > Coastal > Sediment | place...
GTGGAAGACGGCATGCGCGTACTCGGTGACGGCGAACCGAAGAGCGGCGCCCACGGCAAGCCCGTATTGTTTCTGCACCCGAAAGACTTTGTCGGGACGCTCGTCGAGATCGAGCAAGTCTAAGAACATCCCGAGCAAGCACCCGGGATAGCGGGTAACCAAAAAATAAGGGGCGCCGCCGGACAAACTCCAGCGCGCCCCTTTTCTTTGTTACTTTCCAAAAGGCATCTACGATGCCCTGTAAAACTCAGCTCAGCGCTTCCGCACTAGCCTTAATACTATCGACATTGATTGCCGGAAAGTACTCGGCCTCATGCTCTAACGCACGCAGGTTCTTGTTAATGATGCTCTGCAGGTTCGGCTTCTTCTCAGCCGGGCCTTCACCCTTGCCGATGCCGCCGCCAAACTCAACAAAGGCATCTACACCACTCTCTGCAGCCGTTTTCACGCAGCCTATCCAGTTCACCGGAGCAAACAACTGGAAGAATAATCGTGTGCGGATGCTGTCCGGCGTTTCCTCATGGGCAGAGCCTGTGTAATTCGATAACACACCGCAATTCGCTGTATTGAATTCAACCGAATCCAGTACCGCACGGAACTCACGGGCGGCCTGCACCATCAGGTAAGTATGAAATGCACCTTCTGTCTTGAGTCGGGTAGCGCGTTTACGCGGATAAATGTCCGGCAACGCCGCTTCGAGAGCATCAAGGTCAGCGTCGGTGCCGCCGACAACGGTTTGTTGCGGCAGGTTGCAGCTTGCCACCTGACAATAGAACCGATCAGCTACAGGGGTCGCTTCTTCCACAGTGAGGCCCAAGGCCAGCATGCCGCCTTCGCCGTGCTCACCCATCAGTTCGCCGCGACGGCGAACCAGCTTCAAACCGTCTTCGAAACTCAGTACCCCGGCAGCAACCAGCGCCGAGTATTCACCCAGACTGTGACCGGCAGCAAGCGTTGCCTGCACCGAGCCATTGGTGAGCTCACGAAACACTTCCAGGCAGGCGATTTCATGCACCAACAATGCCGGCTGCGTGTTTTTCGTCAGCCCGAGCTCTTCCTCGGGCCCGTTATGCGACAACGCCGTGATATCGAAACCCAGAATATCGTTCGCCTGTTCGTACAGGCTCTTCGCTACAGCAAACTCACTGCACAGATCACTACCCATTCCGGCGTACTGGCCGCCCTGCCCGGGAAAAATAAACATGATATTGCTTGGCATTAACTCACTCCGTTGCTGAGCGCCTGAAGGCACACTAAATCAGGCGGCAATTGTGAATGTTTACGGCGGCTGTCGCAAACCTGGCTGCAGCGGCCAAATCACGACGAGATCAGCCTTCCTGAAAGGCGCGGCGAACCTCGTCGGCGATCAAACGAATCCCTTCATGCACGACTGCATCGTCCTGCGAGTACGTCACACGAATGCATTCGTATTTATGCTGCCAGGGTTCGGCAAGACCGGGAAAGAAGTGTTGCCCGGCTATTACCAGGACGCCGCGCCGTTTGAGCCGCTGATACAGCTCTTCCGATTTAATCGGCAAACCCGGAAACCATAGCCACAGGAATAGCGCGCCTTCCGGTTTATGGATGTGATACGGCAGGCCATTAAACGCTTCATGCAGCCACTCAACCGATTGCAGCGCCTTACGCTCGTAATACGGCCGTATTACGTCGCGACTCAGCTTCAGTATTTCGCCCGATTCCACCAGTTGCTGCATCATGACCGGCCCGACGCTGCCTACGGCAAGACTGAGTACCGCGTTCATGCTGGTCAGCGCATCGATGACATCTCTGTTAGCCACAACGATGCCAGTGCGCACTCCGGGCAGGCCTATCTTCGACAGGCTCATGCACAAGATCGTACGGTCGTTCCAAACCGGCTTGGTTTCGGAAAAGATAATTTGCGGAAACGGTGCGCCGTACGCATTGTCGATAATCAGCGGCACATCGTGATGCGCGGCAAGCTTTCCGAGTTCATCAATTTCAGTATCGGTCAGCACATTGCCCGTAGGGTTCGTAGGGCGCGACACACAGATCGCGCCGATATCGTCGACCTCATCGAGGCCATCGAAATCAACCCGGTACTTGAACAGCTGGTTATCGAGGTGCTCGATATCGGGGCGCTGCGACACCAGCATATCTTCGCTGACGCCCAGATCTTCGTAGCCGATGTATTCCGGCGTTAACGGCAGCAACACCCGGCGATGCGCGCCGTCGCCCATATCACCCGCCAACAGGTTGAAAAGCAGAAAGAAGCTGCCCTGGCTGCCACCGGTCAGCGCTATATTCTCCGCTTCCAGATCCCAGCCGTATTCGCGCGATAACAGCGCTGCCAGCGCGGCACGAAAATGATCCTCACCCGCCGGAGAAGGATAGTTCGAGAGCATCCGCTTGAGTTCGCTATCGGACGTCGAAATCTCGGCGAGACGCTGCGCCATCAAAGCCTGTATTTCAGGAATATGCGCGGGATTGCCGCCACCAAGCATCAAAACCCCGGTATCGCCAGCCAGCGCGGCGCCCAGGTCATCCATTAGATCCCGCGCACCGGTGCGGCGGGCAAATCGCTGACCAAATCTGGAAAAACTCATCAAACTCACCCGAACCCCATTGAGCGCGACATAATAACGTTACCGATACTAATGCAAATTAGCTTCAGGTTCCCGTAGCGGACACCCTGACAGCTTGCCATCAGCTACAATTAACACCTTGGCAAGCGCAGTATTGGGAAGCACTCTGCGCCGCCACACCGACATAACAATAAGAGCAAGAACAGGTGAACCCGATTAACTTTCTACGATGCCTGGCCATCAGCATTGCCGCGTCCGTCTTTTTGCACGGCTGTGGTGGCGGCGGCGGTGGTGACGGTGGCGGCAGTCAATCGCCGGCTAGTCAGGCGCCCAAATCACAGGAACTGAATTGGGACAATTCCGACTGGGATAACGGGAAATGGATGTGAACACAAAAACCCCCGCTGCGCTAACCGCGGCGATCAGCGTCACACTGCTGCTATGGACGGCCGTGAGCTCGGCTCATGAAATATCAATTCCGAACTCGTTTCAGTCGGGCTCGTCTGCAGTTGCTCAGGAAGTAAACGATAACTTCAACGTCGTCGAATCGGGCGTTAACGACAATGCATCACAGATTGAATCGATTCAGGCTGCATTAGATGCTCTGCAGGCCGAGCTCGATGAACTGAAGACCACCACCGGCGACGACCTTAGCGAACTCGACGAAATAGAAGCGCCGGAAAACGGCACCGAAGTATTAGTTATTGATGACGACACCAAAGCAGTAACAACTGTCGGCGCTATTCGCGGCGTTGTTGCAAGCGATGGCGAAGGCATCAACATTGCTGTGAACTCGCCTATCAACACTATCGATCCCGAAGTACATTCTTCTCTGATTGCCGGTGGCGGCTACGGCGGAGTCGGCAACTTTATCGGTGTGGGCGAAGGTTACACACCGGGTCAGGCGAACGTAGCCGTTATCAGCGGTGGTTACGACAATATTAATAACCAGCTGGCAGGGACCGTAGCAGGCGGCGCCCATCACCTTCTCGATGCGGCGGGCAACCACGGCACGATTAGTGGTGGCTCGAAGAATAGCCTTTACGAAGGGCACTATTCGACCATTGCCGGCGGCACGCTGAACAGTGCAACAGGTGATAAAGGTACCATTGGGGGCGGTGCGGAGAACTACATCGACGCGTCCTACGGCACTATCTCCGGCGGCATTCAGAACTCTATAGACGCAACGTCGTCGTCGATTGCCGGCGGCCACACCAATACCATTACCGAAACCGCCCCCTACTCGACGGTAGTCGGTGGTCAGAACGTCACAGTGGCATCAAAATACTCTGCGGCGTTCGGCAACAACGTCATCGCCAACAGCCACGGCAGCCTCGCGTTTTCCGGTAAAACCATCGCCGAACCGGGTGATGCTCAAGCGGTACAGATGCATTTAAGTGGCAACAGCAGCGACAGCCAATCGCTGATCCTGCTATCGGCTGCCCCCAGCTACAAACCACAGATACCGGCCGACACAGCGTGGGCCGGCAGTGGCGTTGTACTGGCAAGAGACACCAATACCGGTGAGGTCAGCGCCTGGCGTTTGCCGGTAGTTGCAGGCATCAATAGCGGTTCGGGCTGGACGGCAAAAGGGCTGGATGGCGATAAGGAACTGCTGGTTGACCAGATTGGCCTGAACGGCCAGAACATGAATGTTGTTGTCAGCAACAGCAATGGGCTCTTCCAACTCTACGTGCAGGGACTCCCGGCCCGCGAAATTCACTGGGGCGCTTATTTGGCTGTCACGCAGATACGCTAGGCTCTCCGAAACTATAAAAAAAGGCCGGGCATAGCCCGGCCTTTTTATTGCTCTGCTACAAGCAGTCTATTTCGCGAGCTGCTGTCGTGACAGCTCCGCTTTCTTGTGGGCCGGCGTTCTAACCGCCAGCACCGCTGCAATCACTATAGCCACAGTGAACAGCGTCATCTCCAGCCAATAGTCCTGCGGCTTCTCCCAAATAGAAACGAACAGGTTCCAGCGCCCCATCAGCTCGACGGTATTCCACGCGATGATCGCTGTCGGTATCGCATAGCGGATGGCTACCGTCACCTTCCAGAACTTCATCAGCCGCTGAAACAAATAGACCGCCCAGATCGTGTTGAGGAAGAAGAACGCATAGGCAGCCATCGATTTCTCGCCAGCGATATCCTCGTTGTAGAGGAATAACAGCACCAGATAGAAGAACCAGATCACATAGATTGTTTCCAACGCGGTGATCGCTGCGAAGTTGCGCTTGTGACCTTTTGTCGGCTTGCCGGTTTTCAGTTTGCCGTGACGCTGGAACCACAGGAAAAAGTTGCACTTGGTTTCCGGGTTCATCAGGAAGTACACGAGGGTCGCACCAAGCACACCAACGGACGACATCATCACCAGATACTCGGCCTTCGTAGCGATCTCGCCGGGAATGTTCGGATCCATCAGGTCAGGAACATTGAGAAAATTTCCGGCCCAGACAAACGAGAACTCAATCCAGCCGGTCCACAGGAATGTGCCGGCCCAGAAGCCGAGCCACGTGGCAGTGACTTCATTTTCACTGCGCATCCCGTAGAACAGCATCGCAGCCCCCATCAGGCCCATCGCAAACGCAGACTCATAGACGTAGTGTTCACCGGGCCAGACATCTTCCATGACGATCATGACCGTATGGCCGAGTGCCTGCACAACAAACACAATCATGAAAGCCAATAGCCCCACCCATGGCGGGCGGTACAACATACCTTTCAAGCCGCCTTCCTGTGCCGTTTCATTTGTAGCCATAACCTGCTCCTCTGCCACAACGGCAGATGTTAATGTCCGATAGCTAAATATTAGAAACTTAAAGGCATTCTGTGTGTTAACAGTCGGTTAACATGGGTTAACAAATGGTAACGAAGTCACAAAACAGCCCTTTTTGACGGCATTATTAGCGCTGTGCCGCGAAACGACCCTGAAACCTATGCCGACACCCGAACACAGCAAGCAGCGAATCCTGCTCATCGATGACGATGCGCAGCTTGCCGATATGCTGCATGAGTATCTCGAAAAACAGGGCTTCGATGTACAAGCAGCCCAGTCCGGTGAGGACGGCCTGGAACTATTCAAGACAATGGGGCCCGATCTGGTTGTTCTTGACGTCATGCTGCCGGGCATGAACGGTTTTGAAGTGCTCAATGCCCTGCGCCAGATCGGCAATACGCCGGTGGTCATGCTGACCGCACGCGGTGAAGAAGGTGATCGTATTCTCGGGTTGATGGGCGGCGCCGATGACTATCTGCCCAAGCCCTTCAATCCGCTCGAACTCAGCGCCCGCGTTAAGGCCGTATTAAAACGCTCCGCTCCCGACACGGACTCGCCGCCGCTACTTACCGCCGGGCCCATTACTCTGGACACCGGCCGCTGCGAACTGAGGTGCAATGACACACCGGTGCAACTTACGGCAGCCGAGCTGAACACCATCGAGCACCTGTTGCGGCATCAGGGCGAAGTGATGTCGCGCGCGCGACTCACCGAACTCGCATTGAAACGCCCACTGGAGCTTTACGACCGCAGTATCGACACCATCATCAGCCGGATTCGCAGCAAACTGGAAAAGGCAGGCATTCCGAAGGAATGCATCAAGAGCCTGCGCGGGCACGGTTACGTACTCGATACTGATTCGCTGGAACCCTAGACGATGCAATTGCCCTACTCCAGGCTTTATATACGCACTGCGGTGCATATCGGCATCGCACTGGCTGCATTTGTGCTGATCGGCGCCGCCAGCCTCGGGCTGATCGCTGCGTGGGAGCTGCAGGGTTACATTAAAACGCGTCAGAGCACGCTTGGCGAAGCGGCTGCAGGGGTATTACAAGAAGGCGGCGAGAGTGCCTTAATTGAGTGGATGCAAACCGAAGCCGATGTTCCGGACGATGTCAGCATTTACATACTCGACAGCCGCAGCCGCGACATACTCGGCCGCGAGGTCCCGGTGCAGTATGCCGATTTCATTCGCGACTCCGTGGTCGGCAAGGTCATGGATCCTGGCAGCGCCTATGAACCGGCCAGACTCGCGCCCCGGATCACAGGGCCCGACGGGCAACAGTATTCTTTTCTGGTGCTGCCCAAGGGTATTTCCCTGTGGGGCAGCCCTGCTATCAGCATCGGCTTACTGCTGGCTGCGTTGCTGGTCATAGCTACTGTCGCGTGGCTGATCGCCCGCACGATCGGCAGGCCTGTCAGTCAATTGCAGTTTGCGGCACGCGAACTCGCTTCCGGCAATACAGCGGCACGCGCACCGGAGGTGTTGTCGACACGCCGTGATGAACTGGGCGTACTGGCGGCCGACTTCAACTTCATGGCCGCGCAGCTAACGCAGTTGATGGAGCGCCGTGAAAGCGTGATTCAGGAGATGTCGCATGAGTTGCGCTCACCACTGACACGCCTACAGGCTGCGGTCGCTCTGGCAGCGGCCGACGACAACATCGGCGAGAAAGCGCGGTTGCGGATTGAACAGGAAATCACCCGGATGAACCGCGTTATCGGTGAGATCCTGCGCTACTCCAGCCTCGATGCCGCAGTGTCACAGCGCAAACGATTGGTGCGCGTCGATAAGTTACTCGGCGAACTCGCCGAAATCGAAACCATTGAAGCCGACCAGCACAACTGCGAGATCGTGTTAGATGCACCGCAACCGCTGACGGTAATCGGCGACCCAGAGCTGTTGCGAATCGGCTTTGAAAACGTCCTACGCAATGCGATCCGCTATACCCCCGCGGGTGAGAAAATCAGTATTACCGCCAAGGGCGATGCCAAGCACGTCACTATCGATATTGATGATCGCGGGCCGGGGGTTGCGCCCGACAGCCTCGAGAAAATATTCGAACCCTACTTTCTGGTTGCCCCCGGCGGTCAGGAGCACGACAGCACGGGTCTCGGGCTGGCCATCGTAAAGCGGGTATTCGAAGGTCACGGCGGCACAATTACAGCGAGCCTGCGTGACGGTGGCGGCTTGCGCTTTCGTATTCAGCTGCCACTACCCGAGTTGGAATAAGCCCAGGGACTGTTTCACACAGCCCATTCCCGGAGTTCACCCCGAGGATTGGTCAGTATCTATTCTGCGGGCTCCAGCGGGCCATTCTCGTGCAACTCATCAAGCCCCCGCACCAGTATCTGGGCCCAGCGTTTCAATACCCGCTCCGTCTGCGCCTTATTGATCGGCCGGCTATTAACGTTGATCGAAACACGGTTCGGTTCTACCGAGCGTCTGTCGGCTGCACTCGCCAGCAACTCCTGCGATTCCGAATCACGCAATTCCAGTAGCAATGTCGCCTGACCTATAACGCTTAACAGTACGGTGTCACGCGTTGCTCTTTCAGGCGGCACATACGACACGATGTCACTCAAAGCGCCGCGCACCAGCAACACGTCCGGACCAGGCTCTGCCACCTCGACAAAATGTTTCGACTTAAGGAACTCTTTCGAAAAAACCTTATCGACCGATGACTCAAACTCGCGGCGCTGCGACTCGGTTAAAGGGTAGGCCGTGCGGCTGGTGCTACGTCTGTCCGGATTGCGCACCTCCGGCACATCCTTGTAGTCGAAGCCGGCGGGCTGAATCAGCATTTTTGAGTACCGCGACAGATCGATGCCCGGCTTCACAAATACCTGCTGAAGTCTCGTGTCATCGAAACGGACCAACAGCGCTTCGGTAGCTTCATCCCCCGAGACATCACCAGAGACCTCAGCCTGATGGCCGTCTGCAAACACTGGCGGACACAGAACAATCAGGGCTGCAGCTGAACAAGCCGCGCTTCGCAGTAACTTTTGCATACTTACCTCATGTTTACTTGCAGGCTATGTGTAAGAATGTGACCGTCGCAGAGGTGGAAAATTCCAGGCACACATTCGGAAACGCATGAACCTTAAACGAATCTCGCTGCTCATTATTATTGCAGCCCTGATAATAGCGTTCTTCGCGCTGGATCTGGGCAACACGCTGTCGTTGGAATCATTTCAGCAAAGTCGTGATGCCATTGAGTCAGCGGTTGCCGAAAGCTACGCGGTCGCGTTACTCAGCTACGTTCTCATCTATGTTGCTGTTGCGGCATTGAGCATTCCCGGTGCGGCAGCACTCACACTGATTGGCGGCGCACTGTTTGGCGTTGCAGCAGGCACCGTTGTCGTTTCATTCGCCAGCACGATCGGCGCAACTCTGGCGGCGCTGCTTGCCCGGTTTTTGTTTCGCGATGCCGTAGAGACGCGTTTCAGCTCTGCTGCCGCGCGAATTAATGCCGGTGTTGAAAAAGACGGCGGCTACTACTTATTCGGTTTACGTCTGGTGCCATTGTTTCCTTTCTTTGTCATTAATCTGGCGATGGGCCTGACACGATTCCCGTTGAAAAAGTTTTTCTGGGTCAGTCAGCTCGGCATGCTGCCGGGCACTATTGTTTATGTGAACGCAGGCACCCAGCTGGGCCGTATAGATTCGCCAGCAGGGATTTTGTCGCCGGCACTCATCGGGTCGTTTGTGTTGCTGGCGCTATTCCCGCTGGCAGCGCGCAACCTGCTGCGCGCCGTAAACAACCGGCGAGCGCTGGCGGGCTTCAAGAAGCCGAAAGTTTTCGACACCAACCTCGTGGTTATCGGTGCCGGCGCAGCCGGTCTTGTATCCGCCTATGTTGCAGCAGCAGCCAAGGCCCGGGTCACACTGGTCGAGCGCCAGAAGATGGGGGGCGATTGCCTCAACACCGGCTGCGTGCCGAGCAAAGCGTTGATCCGCTCTGCTACCGCACGCAATGAGTTTAAGCGTGCCGCCGAGTTCGGCCTTTCAGTTCCCGCTGTCCCTGACGTGAACTTCGACACCGTTATGGGGCGCGTGCAATCTGTCATCAAGGATATTGAGCCGCACGATTCTATCGAGCGCTACACGGGGCTCGGTGTCGACTGTATGCAGGGCAATGCCGTTATCACATCGCCGTGGAGCGTCGCCATCGACGGCGAAACACTGACCACACGACACATCATTATTGCATCAGGTGGCGAACCGGTCGTGCCGCCGATACCCGGGCTTGCCGACATAAACTATCTGACCTCGGAAAACCTGTGGTCACTGCAGACATTGCCCGAACACCTACTGGTATTGGGTGGCGGCGTTATCGGTTGCGAGATGGCACAGGCCTTCCGCCGGCTGGGATCCCGGGTAACGCTGGTTGAGATGGCGCCGCGCGTACTACTCAATGAAGATGACGACGTTGCTGCTGCACTGGAGGACAACCTGCGTGCCGATGGCGTGACCTTGCTGACCGGGTTTGCCGGCAAAGAGTTCTCCGGGAACACACTCATCGTGGATTCGGATGACGAGCGCAGGGAGATTGTATTCGACGAGGTGCTGGTTGCAGTCGGTCGCCGGGCGCGCACCGCGGGTCTCGGACTGGAGGAACTCGGCGTCGAAACGAACCCGAATGGCACTGTCGCTACCGACGAGTACCTGCAAACCAACATCCCCACCATTTATGCCTGCGGTGATGTTGCCGGCCCCTTCCAGCTGACGCATGCAGCAGCGCATCAGGCGTGGTACTGCGCAGTCAACTCTCTGTTCGGCCGTTTCAAGCGGTTCAAGGCGGACTACTCGGTTATCCCCCACGGTATTTTCACCGACCCGCAAATTGCCCGCGTCGGTATTAACGAGCAGGAGGCCAAAGCCGCCGGCACTGCTTATGAAACTACTGTCTACGGTATTGATGACCTAGACCGCGCTATCGCTGACAACGAAGCAAGCGGCTTCGTTAAGGTGCTGACACCACCGGGCAGTGATCGCATTCTGGGTGTAACGATAGTCGGCGCCCATGCAGCCGAGTTACTTGCCGAATACACGCTGGCCATGCGGCACGGCCTGGGTCTTAAGAAGATACTGGGCACCGTGCACCCCTACCCGACCTACGCGGAAGCCAACAAGTATGCGGCGGGCCAGTGGCAGCAAAAGCATCTGCCGGAGAAGCTGCTGAAGCTCGCCGAGTGGTACAACCGCAAACAACGCCGCTAAAGCAAACAGTCGCCAGCAATCAGCGGCAAGCTGTTTAACCTAATAGCCGGCACACACCACCTGATCGGAAACGAATAACAGCGGCGCAGCGCGCCCGCTGGCGTTAAGGCCGCCTACCAGAGGCCCTCGCGCCCGACCAAAAACCCGAGTAACAGCGGCGCTTAGCGTCCGCTGCTAGCGAGGGGCGTAACAGCGACTCCTGCGGAGTTCGCTGTTACGCTTTGTTACGTGGAATCTATACCACCGCCCTATAATTAAAGATATGGACCAGGCAACCGACTCGACGGTCATCAGAATCAAAGACATCCACCGGGACTACCCGATGGGTGACACTGTCGTGCGCGCGCTTAACGGCGTCGACCTCAACATAGACCACAATGAGTTTGTTGCCATCATGGGGCCTTCCGGCTCAGGCAAGACAACCCTTATGAACATGATCGGTTGTCTCGATACGCCGGATTCCGGAGACTACTGGCTGAACGGCCAGAGTGTCTCAGCATTGCGTGACAGCCAGTTGGCCAAAATACGCAATACCGAAATCGGCTTCGTGTTTCAGACCTTTAACCTGCTGAATCGTACCAGCGCACTGCAGAATGTTGAGCTGCCGTTGATCTACAAAGGCCTGCCCCGCAAACAGCGTGTTGCGAATGCGACGGCGATACTGGAAAAAGTCGGCTTGGGCGACCGCATCAAACACAAACCCTCGGAAATGTCCGGCGGCCAACGGCAACGTGTTGCCATTGCGCGGGCTCTGGTTACCGAACCCAGCATACTGTTGGCGGATGAACCCACCGGCAATCTGGACTCGACGACGGGAAAAGAAATTATGGAACTGTTTGACCAACTCCACCAGGACGGTCAGACCATTATCCTTGTCACTCATGAGGCAGACGTCGCCCGGCACGCAGATCGCGAAATAGTGCTGCGTGACGGTGTCATAGCCACAGATACTGCAAGCGGAAACCTGCAATGAAACGTATCAGCATTATTCTTTCTGCACTGGCAGCCGCCAGCCTGCTCGCCGGCTGCAGTGAACCCGAGGTGCAGCAAGCCAAGTACGGTACAGCGCAGGTTGTAACACGCGACATTGTTGTCGTCGTTGAAGCCGCCGGTGTTATCGAGCCCGAGACAACGGTTGAACTGAAGTCGAAAGCCTCCGGCGAAGTACTGGAGATCAAGGCTGAAACCGGCTCTGTTGTTGAGTCCGGCAAGCTGATCGTACAAATCGACAAGCGCACACCGCGCAACCTGCTGGGTCAGGCCGACGCAGAACTTGAGGCTGCCATCGCCCGGCGCGATATTGCGAAATCACAGCGTGACCGCGCCGAGAAACTCTTTGCCTCCGGCACCCTTAATAAAGTCGACTATGAAACCAGCATTCTTGAGTACGCCAACTCCAGAGCCGAAGTCGTGCGCGCTCAGGTTTCCGTCGAGAATGCACGTATCGCTTTGGCAGATACCGAAGTGCGCGCACCCATTACCGGGACTGTAATAGAGCGCACGGTAGAACGCGGCCAGGTGATTTCCTCGCCGACCACCGACGTCAGTGGCGGCACAGTGCTGCTGAAAATGGCAGACCTGAGCTCGGTCCAGGTGCGGGCATTGGTGGATGAAACCGATATCGGCAAGATCAATACCGGACAGGACGTCATCGTGACTGTTGCCGCCTACCCCAATCAACCCTTCAACGGCAGGGTACTGAAAATTGAACCGCAAGCCGAAGAAGAAACCACCGTCACGATGTTTGCCGTGCTGGTAAAAATTGATAACGAATCAGGTCTGCTGAGACCAGGCATGAACGCTGAGGTGACTGTCAATGTAGCCGCCGAATACGATGTGCCTGCAGTACCCACCATCGCGCTGCGAACAATGCGCGATATTCAAGCCGCCGAAACCTATCTGGGCATGCTCGAAGGCTCAATCAGCGAGGCCCTCAAGAATGCACCGGAACCGGATGAGAACAGCGCAACCGGCGATGATGGCTACCGCTTCAGCGCTCAATATTGGTTGGTTGTGGAGCGTGAGGGTCAACTGATTCCGAAATGGGTGCGCACCGGGATAACAGATCTCGACTACAGCGAAATTATCAGCGGTGTCAGCGAAGCCGACACCATCGTCTTGCTGCCAAGCTCCGGCTTTATCAATACACAGGAACGCTTTCGCCGGATGATGAATAATTTTGGCGGGGTACCGGGTATGAAAGGCGACAAAGACAAAGACAAGAAGAAATAGTTGACGGACTGACACGATGTTATTTCTTGAAATGCTGCGCATTGCAGGCCAGTCGATACGGGCAAACTTCTTTCGCTCGTTCCTGACCATGCTCGGCATTATCATCGGCGTCGCGGCCGTTATTACAATGGTCGCACTTGGCACCGGGGCGCAACAGGCGATTAATGACCAGATTGATAGCCTCGGTGGCAATGTCATTTCTGTACGCGCCGGTCAGTCGTTTCATCGCGGCGTCGCCAATGCCGAAAAATCGCTGACGATCAGCGATGCCCAGGCCGTACTCAGAGATGTCGGCTCGGCCTACTCTGTAGTACCTGAACTGCAAGAGAAGAAACAGGTCAAGCTTGGTAACCGCAACCGCAACCTCCACATAGTCGGTACTACACCCAACTTTGCAGAGGCCAACAACATAGAACTCGTTCTCGGAGGCATGTTTACGGCCGGTGATGACGCAGCCAAAAAACGGGTTGCCGTGCTTGGCGGGCTGGTGCCTGACGAACTGGACACAGACCCCGCATTGCTTATCGGCCAGAGCCTTACAATTGACGGAACTTCCTTTGAAATTACAGGAATTCTGGAAGAAAAGGGCTCGGTAGGCTTTAGCAACCGGGACAAGTACATCTTTGTGCCGCTGCTAACCGCGCAATACAGAATTGCCGGCACCGACAAACTCGATTCCATCAGCGTCAAGCTGCTACCAAACGTTTCGATTGATCAGGCGATCATCGAGATCGAACGCATCCTGCGCCGCGAGCACAAGATTATCCCCGGCGCCAAAAATGACTTCAGTATTTCAGATCGCAAGCAGTTCCTGAATATTCAACAGGAAGCCGCAAAAATATTCTCGGCCCTGCTGGCAGGCATTGCCGGAATCAGCCTGATTGTTGGCGGCATCGGTATCATGAACATCATGCTGGTCACCGTTACCGAGCGCACCCGCGAAATTGGTGTGCGTAAAGCCTTGGGTGCAACGCGCACCAACATACTTACCCAGTTTCTGATCGAAGCAATGAGCCTCTGCATTGCCGGTGGCAGCATCGGCATACTACTCGGCAGCACCGCGTCGATACTCCTGGCCAATCTGGCTGGCTGGCAGACCCCTATCAACTTTGAAGCGGTGGCAGTGGCTTTCCTGTTCAGCGCCGGCGTCGGCCTGTTCTTCGGCATCTGGCCGGCCAGAAAAGCCGCCAGTCTCGACCCGATTGAAGCGCTGCATTATGAGTAATGCCCATAGCTGCCGCTGCGAATAGTACAGACACTATTCCAACTATTAATCAATAACTTAAACCCCCTCCTCATGGCGGTAGGTAGCATTACCTATAGCTCGAAAAGCCTCCTGCAAGCACGATAGCCAACGTTAATTACAGAATTACAGATGCATGTGAGGAGAGCATTCAATGTATATCAACTTTTGGTATCCCATCGTTCGCAGCGAAGACCTGTCGATGGACAAACCGTCCAAAGTCAAAGTTCTTGGCGTGAACCTGGTGGCATTTCGTGATGAGAACGGCGACGCCGCTGTCATCAGTGATACCTGCGTACACCGTGGCGGCTCTCTGGGCGGCGCATGGTCTGCAGGTGAGGCCGTTCCCCGTATTCAGAACGGCTGTGTGGTCTGTCCGTATCACGGCTGGGAATTCAACTCGAAAGGCGAATGCGTCAACATCCCGTCGATCGGCTACGGCACTAAAGTTCCCCCGCGTGCCAAAGTTGATGCCTATCCGGTACAGGAGAAATACGGCATTGTCTTCGCGTTCTTAGGCGACCTGCTCGTAGAAGTAATCGACCTCAAGTACCAGCACCGTGTTGGCACGCCAGCCTTCCTGGCCGTACTCCTCAACATCGAGCAGCGGCG
>Ga0070729_10004694_pt1 | contig 14649 bp, 3 predicted proteins | sample tdDd472_FD_66725 | JGI IMG/M metagenome (GOLD analysis project Ga0070729, IMG submission 66725) | Marine sediment microbial communities from the Atlantic coast under amendment with organic carbon and nitrate - tdDd47.2 | ecosystem: Environmental > Aquatic > Marine > Coastal > Sediment | place...
TTGCAAATCACCAAGCCAACCCATTAACGAGTCATATAGAGCAAATTCATATTGACTTTTTATTAAATCGCCATTAGCAGGTGTATAATTACCTAGAGCATCGTTAATTTCAACATTTACAGATGGAGTATATCCAATCCAATTCCAACCTTTTTCTAAAGGAATTGAAATATTATTAGGATTAAGTTTAGCTCCTGAATATATCAATGTGTCTTTGTGGGTCATTTTTATCATGTACATTGACTTATTATCGAAACCCGGCCCCCCAAGTTCTGTTGTAAGTCTTCCATTCCATCCGAGATGACCATCCCATTTCCTTGGATTAGCCTGATCGATAGAATCGCTATAATCTGCATATAGATCTTTCTTTTTAATGAAATCTCCCTTAACAGCTGAAATACATGATAAAGTAGCGTTTACATCTGTTAAATTGGAATTTGCTAAATTAAATGATATCCATCTCCATCCCTCAGAAAGAGGTGTTTCATGCATACTAGAATTATTTGTACTAAGCATTATAGGTGAGTCTGGAGAACCATATAGGGTGTTATAACCAAATGTATAATTATTTGGATTTATATTTATATGAATAATCCCTTCACTCGCATCCCAAATTTTAAATTTTATAGCTTCACCATTCTCAGTATTACTATAAATACTTAAAAAGACCTCATATATATCATATGCTTCTAAATACTCCAATTTAGCAACTCCTCTACATTCCTCACCAACGAAAGCAGTTATAATATCAGCTGTATCAATAGATATTACATCATTAATTTTTAATTGGCCTATAACATTCATAGAATATTGAAAATTATCAGGATCTACTTCCCAATTTGGTGAAAGTTCAAATACATTCAATTTTAGTATTAAGGTTTCATTAAACCCAAAATCGGTTTTTATAGAAATTGCTTCTTCATAGCTTCCAATATTTACAGCTGGATCTATTTCAAAATTTAGTGTATGATAACTATTTGGATCTATTGTTCCATTTTCAGAATCAACAGTTAACCAATTAGGTAGATTTCGAATTTCGAAAGTTTTTAGCTCTCCACCAGTATTTAAAATATTTGTTTGGAATGATAAAGCTTCACTATTTTTTTTGGAGAAGCTAAGTTCCTGTTCTTGCCATAATACTGGATTTTTATCAACATAAGCAATCCATGTTTTTGGAGATGACATTATATTACCCTGCAAATCTTTAACACCTTTTACAGTAATATCCATCGTGATATTTTCTATTCGGTAAGGTTCAATGGTCGTTGAAAAATTTATTTTATCATCATTAACCGAATAAGTATATGGAATTTTTTGAACAGGACGCTCCAATTTAACTAGCGGGACATCGTTTGAAAATTCCGGGTTGCCATTTACTGTTATCATTGAATTATCTACAATGTTTAAAAGAGTTTCGTTTAAAGTAAATACCCCCATTGATTCTGTATATTTCTCGAAAGGAAAATATGCTGTTAGTCCAAACTCTTTACCTGAGAGTCTATATAAACGATCTCTTGCGATTTGCTTTTGCTTTCGACCTAAATTCCAAATTCTTACTTCATCAATATATCCATTGAAGTAACTACTATTATGCTGAGTAGTTCCCATAAACCATCCTTTGGAACCCAACCAAATTTTTGCACCTCCAAATCCTAACCACATATTACTTGAAGTTGATTTTTGTAATTCTCCATCGATATACGAATAAGTATTTCCAATTCTATTTATAACTAATGCAAAATGATGCCATGAATTGTCAAAAAAATCAGTTGTTACAGCATCAAAAACTATGCTATCATTCATTACCCTAATATGTCTATCTGAAGTACCAAATATTAACCATGAATTTATATTATTGCCTTGCCTGTCAGCTCTGCCATTTGATAAAAAGGTAACTGTATCGCTTGGGGCTCCAGCTTTAAACCAAAATTCAATTGTAAAGTCCATTTCATCTGTAAAAGCAATGCTTCCGCTATTTACCTCTAGATCGTCTTCTATTCCATCAAATTCTTGTGAGCGTCCAGAAGGATCAACTACCCAAGTTGGACCATTTAATACTCCATTTCGATGCCTTGCTATATCTTTTGTAAGGATGCCGTTGGCTTCATTCATTTGCCAGCATCCAATAAGATTATGCTCTCTTCCTGAAAGTTGAGTATTCATTCTATCGTTTATTGTAGCTAAATCCAGGGATTTATTCCATATTCGAAATTCATGAAGACTACCTTTAAATTTCTGTGCCGAATTAGAGACAGAACTTTTACCTATAAAAGTCTTTCCTCCTTCAGTATAATCAGTCAATAATGTAGTTGAATTATCTAAACTTTCATCAATGAAAATTTCTGATTTATGTGTCTCTTTATTATAGGCACAAACTATATGATGCCATTTATTATCGATGCTTGCGTTGGAAACAACTGGAATACCGGCTACTTTAAATTCTAATTTATCTCCGGTATTAAAACCTATTTGAATTGATTGATTTGCATTAATTCCTTGGGAAATGATAGTTTCTGTTCCGGTATTATCGCGTTTAAGCCAGAATTCCATTGAGAATGAACCATTCAATGATAAACCATCTGCTATTTCTACATAATCATCAACACCATCAAAATACAAATATCCATCATGCCGTAATTCAGTTCCGTTCAGAACACCTGTAATACTAAAATTATAACTATTAAGTAATCCAAAATCTATGGGCTCATTAAACTGAATCATAATATCATCGTTTGGTGATAATATTCCATCAGCAGGTGAAGGAGTCCCAAAAGGATGAGGGTTTATTCTATCTATAGTACCGCTAAAAATATCTGATTCTTTATTTGCTAAACGGCATATTGTTGATGCTTTTATATCATAATATCCATCGTTTACTTCCTGCAAATTCCATTGATTAAGAGTAAAAATATCATTTTCAGGAATAAGTTTTAACTCTGGATCATTCATTCCTGAAGTGTCTTTATACCAGGATTCTATTCCAACCCAACTGGATTCGGATGATGGTTTATACCAAAATTTAATTTCTTCTAATCCAGGGAAATTAATATCATAATCGGCAAAAATGGTATTTAAAGTGTCATTAAACGAACTGTTCACAACCCATTTGTCATTAGGATTAATAATTTCAATATCAGAACAAGTAGGAATAAAATATGCAGATATATATGCCGTATCCATAATTTCATCATCACAAGGTGATTGAATAACAATAGCAATACTGTCATATTCATATACATCACCGGGACCTTTTTCAACAGTCAAAACTTTATTAACCGACGAGCCACCCGGAACTTCAACTTCCCGGTATACTGGAATTCCATCCATTGTAATAACAGCACCATCCGGATTTGTCGATTCCAAAATCTTTATTTCATAATTCATGTCATCACCACTCTCACTTTCGTTACCCAAGGTCAAGTTAAACGCGGCTGCCTTATCGGCTGGAGTATTTGTTAATTTTGCTGCACTTGCGCCATTAACTAAAATGGTAGGAACTTCTCTTCTTAATGTAGGTAGACTCAATGCAGTCCCGGGTTCATAATATTGAGAAATAAATCCTTCTTCATGAGGACAACTTGTTTGACCTGCTCTGGTGTAAAACATTGGACTATTTCCGGATTTGCTTCTATAAACATCCACCGTAAAATAATCACCGATATCAGGATCATTTATTTCATATGAAAATGTGGTAGAATGTTCTTCTCCTCCTCCAATAGACCCCATTGATTCAATTCCAAGAGTAAACCCTTGTTCTAAATCGGTTCCAGCCCCACCCACCTCGGCTGTAACTGTTGTTAATGTAGTATGAGAAATATTTATTTCCAACTCGGTTGTCCACATGTGAGACCTCGAACTTGATGATGAATAAGAATATGTTGGCCCTGCATTAATTGAAATATTTTTTTCAATGTTTCCTTTTTTAATTGCTTTCGCTTTCTCCTCTTCATCTCTTCTGAGTGCCTCTTTCCACAAGCGGATTTGTTGATTAAAAACTCTAACTGAATCAATTGATTCTTCTGTTAGTTTAGTGAAAATATAACTTTGCCCATTATAATCAGCAGATTCAGTTGCAACAGGGTCTTCACTTGTTGCATCTGTTCCCCATACGGGATCATCATTATTCAATCCAAAATTCTCATGTCCTTCAGCTAACTTGGATTTATAAGCAGACGGTTGCAGTACAAAAAACTGATTTCTTAAATATTTTAAATCAGGGATTAAATAATTCTCAATATGATTTCTATCATAAACAAAACCTGTTTCGTAGCCTCCGGGAACAATCATTAATGTTTTTCGACGAGCAACGCTAAAATTTTTACCATTATAAGGAACAATTGTATTTGCTTCATCAACATTTGGGAGGTTATATATTTCATCAGCAGTTATATTAATTCCATTCGCCACACCAAACTCCATATTTCTTGATTTCCCTATAAATAAGTCACTTTGAGCACCAACAAGTTCAGGATTGGGATTGGTTTGCTGGGTTTCAGTTATGGTAGTTGTTTGAACAAATTCGCCCGATTCACTAAGATGTACTTCCACATTCCAGCCTCCTACTACACATGCTGTCATTTCTGTATTGGTTTCAAAACCAACACCTGATGTAAAATTAATTCCTGTTTTCAATTTATTCGTCCAATTCTTTTCCAAAACACCACCCAGACTGAATGATTCCTGCCAGGTAGAAACACTTCCTTTTTCTAGTGTAGTAGAGCTTCCGCTCCCCGGAGGATCCCTTAAGATATAATCAACTACCTGTGGACCATTGGTAACAAAGCTATTACCATCTGCTGACTTGGATCCTAATACATAAGCCCTGTAATATTCTCCGCTGGCAACAGAAAGAGGTTTCCAGTCAATGGTTTTAGTTCCTGTTTCTAATTGGACTTTAAATACTTTCGTATAATCAAACAGGGGATTTACATTAATTAAAACATTCGGATTTCCCGCCATGAAAGAATATAAAGTATCTCCTCCATTCATTTCAATTATGGTATTGCTATCATAGGCTAAATCATTATTTATGGTAATTTTACCTTCTGTTATAGGTACTGTATCATTTACCCAATTATCTGCGCCACTATCTTTATTGGTATATACTTCAAAGGCTTTTATACGAGCTTTATACACAATATTTTGATTAAACACTGGAAATGGAAATGGATTATTACCTTTCAAATCGAATCTTGTTGTATCCAGTTTATCAGTTGATATATATTCAAATGTTTCATCTCCTATAAAAGGACTTTTGCCGTCTGAATGGGTAACATCAATTAGAGGAGCTTCTCTGAAAATAAAATCCAATTGCTGATGGAATGACACTGAATCTATAGTTTTAATAATGCTTGTGCCAGAGACAAATACAGTATCAACCTCTGTTTGCAAAGGTCTGTCGATTGATAAATCGAGCAGATCATTATTGTTAAAAGAAATAACAGGATTTGATGTAACTGAAAAATCCGGAACAATATATTTCATTGGAGGTAATTGAATGATATACTGACCTGAAGTATCGGCAGTAGTAACTAAATTAGAAAAACAACCATTTTGAGTTTTAAATTCTATTGTTGTTGTTCCTATATTATTTTTACACCTTCCTAAAACAGGTGATTTGGCCTCTTGCTCCAATCCTCCAACAACTCTACCAACCACAGAAACCAAGGTTGTGTCAACAAATTGGATACCAGTTACTATGTCATTAAAATCCCAATAACCAGTAGGAGGAAATACACCTTGTGAAAACTCATGTCCGTTTCGCATTACTGAAACCTGATGCTCTCCAATAGGTACTTTAATAGTAAAATTTCCATCAGCGTCAGTCATGACTACCTGTCCATTTTTTATAACCGGTTTTCCATCTATTTGTAGAATTATATCTTTTACAGGACATGTTGTGCCAGCAAATCTCACATTACCTGAAACATCAAAAGCAGAGATATCCTCAAAATTCTGATTATTTTGAATATTAGAACCTGTCCCTATAAATATTACCCTGTTTGAAGGTGTAAATTCATGTGTGCAAAGTACAGGAGTAAGTTTAAAGTTTTCACCGGCTAGCGCATATCGTATTCCGCTAATGGTATAATCACCGTTTTCATCAGTAATCCCCATATACCCGAGCTGTGAAGTAGAAGGAATTACGGTTGACCAACTTACACCATTCTTCAGGAAACCATGATTTTCATTGTGTGATAAAACAACTTTGGAACGATCAAAAATAAACTCCCCCACATTTTCGTCAAAGCCCCAGGATGCTGCTATTCCTGATTCATTTCCATTTAGAATCCTATCGTAATCGCGTTTTATTTCGAAGTCAGTACGTGCAGTATTCCATACTCTAACTTCGTCTATATTCCCTGAAAAGAAATTTGTTTTGGCAGCATCTGCTCCTATAAACAGAGAATCAGTATTTAGACTTATCGAGGTAGAATATGCCTGAGACGCCTTTAATTCACCATTTACATATATTTTAGCAGTCGTTCCATCGTATGAAACAGCTATATGCCTCCAATCATTTAGCCTAAAAGTATCAATAGCGAATTTCAGGTTTAAACTTCCATTATTCAATTTGAAAACGGGTTGCTTATTATCCAGCAATACCTCGTAACTTGTACCTTTGCTAAAAAGCACATTATTAGGCTTAATAGCTGAAGGGCTCACCCACGCTTCAATTGTAATGTTATTTTCAGATATCAAGTTTGTTTTATGCGGAACTGAAATATAATCATTAAGGCCATCAAAAGTCAGAGATGTCCCTTGTGCTCCTGATGTTTTTGTAACAAGCACTTTTGCATCCTTTACAGCAATTCCTCCTGTATAATCAATATGTCCATTTACTATACCTGTAGGACTCTTAAAGCCTATATCACTCGAAATATTTGACTTTATAGTATTACCTGCACAATTTGCTTCCGCTTGTATAAAATACTGATAGTAGACCCCGGGTTCAACAGTAGCATCATTATAAATGGCAGTTGATGAATTTTCAGAAGTAATTAAAATGCTGTCACTTGTACTACCGTATATTTTTCTGTATATTTTAAAATATTCAATGCGGGTGTTATTATTATTAGACCATTCAAGCTTTACTGCATTATTAAAATATCCTTTGGAACATTTCAACTGTTTGGAAGAAATAAAAGTATTAGATAAATCAGGTGATATTTTGGCATTATCTGGCGTACCACTTGGAACACCTTCGTCACTACAGGTATTTTTAGATTTAACTTCATAGTAATAAGACTGACAGTTTGCTGCCTCTTTATCTACAAAAGATGTTACATCTTCTCCAACTGTAAATACTGAATTCCCGCCACCACCAGACAAGTATCGTTCAATAACAAATCCTGTTTCGGAAATTGAATTATCAGTCCAGGAAACCGTAATACCTGTCTTGCTTGCGGTTGCATTTACATTTGAAGGAGCTACAGGAGCATATGGAGCAAAACCTTCATCGTGGCTAGACCATGTACTCCAATCTCCACACACATTTTTTGTGTGCATTCGATAATAGTAAGGAATGTTTTTTTCAGGAGGAGTATCCTCATAATTGCGTTTATCCCCAAATATTTCATCAGATAAGAATAGGTTAGTGCTAAAATCCGGGGATGTACTACGCTGAAACTGGAAGTTTTCAGGATTTTCTCCATTCCATTGCCAGGATAAATCAACCACTCCTTTACAATTATCTTTGGAAGCTGAAACACTTGAAGGAGCTGAATGCGGTGCTTTAACACTTCCTTTTGTTACAGTGGTAAAGTCGCTGTAATTTGATATACCGGTATTTAAGGGTGTATATTTAGCTCTTATTTTATAATTGTGTACAACGCCATTATCATCAAAAACATCTTCATAGGTATCAGGAAAGTAATCAGCGGAGAATGTATTTAGCGTTGTTGTTGTTAAAAGAGAACCATCTTTGTATATCTCAATTTGTTTAAATCCAACACTACAGGGAATGTCTGGATTTGTCCAGGATAAAACTACCTTATCGCAATGAGTTCCGGAACTTGCTTGTAATTGAGCAGGCGATCCGGTTTTTCCATACATTATACTTTTAGTACTGGCTTCATCCAGCGTATTATCATCTACATATACACTAATATTATGTATTTTTAATTCTATGTTTTGTCCGTATATAGCATCAGTCGGAACCAACCATGTTAATTCGTTATAATAATTATCGCCACTACCAGATTGCTCTCTTGTAACAACCGCACCATTTTTACATGTATAACTAAAATTATCATCATTGGTTGATTCGTGCTCCCATCCACTCACAGTTCCCTTTTTCCACGACCAGATATCCACCCAGTTACCTGAACTGTTTTTGTATGCCAAATCATGATATTTTACATAATCATCATCGAGTTCATCAGCATAAAACCATATACGGATTTTTACCAATCCTGTGCATTTATCAGCAGAAACAATTTCCCAAGCTTTTGTTGAATTATAATTATAGGCGTAAGCATTATTTTCAGGGAAAAGATTTAACAATACAATTAACATCAAAGATTTAAACAGGATCTTAAAATTCATTTCTTTAGGGTATAAAATTATGGATGATTTTAGAGTGTTTTTATTTAGTAAAGATTGCTTTACTAATTCTATAAGTAGATATTGGTTTGTTTATATTATAGCAAATTCCACCATTCTCATATGGAATATAATCATCTTGCGTGTACAATTGAACTCTTCCACATATGAGTTTAAAAATAAATAAGACTTGTGTTTTTAAATTCCGCATCATTTCCATTATATTTTTAACATATTTATTTTTTTCAACAATTTGATTTTATTTTCATACATCATACTGAATTAAGATACAGCGAACATGAAGTTACTATTTCCATGCTTCTGCGTATAAATTCGGGTAATTATAACAATAGATTTTTGAAATATTGAAAGATAGGGGTACTTTACATATACGGCACTCTTTATTAAGTCCAGTATATCAAAGTGCTAAATAAAACATTCAATAAAGGAAGATTTTCAGGTTATGCCAGTTTAATATGACTTATGAAGGTCGTTCGCAGATGTAAAAAAGAATTTTAACAGGAAATTTCGTAGTTCTCGGAGAGCTCCAGTTAATTAAGAAAAAATATCGTTGTATAATGTCTCTAATACCTCTGAAAAAAACTATTCAGATCAATACTTTCTTCTATTTCCATTTTTTTTCGAAGTCTATGCCTTGCCGACTCCACACTTCGAAGCGAAGTTCCGTTAATGACAGAAATTTCTTTACTACTTAAGTTTAATTTCAGGAAAGCACATAAGCGTAATTCTTTAGAACTAAGGTTATGAAAATCCAGAGTTAAATTCTTATAAAAATCAACATGAACCTCTTTAAACGATTTTTCGAAATCTTCCCATACCTCATTCTTTTTGGCAATTCGGATCTCATGAATCATTTTTTGAATATGCTCTTTTATCTCCGTTTTTTTCAAATAGGCAACAGCCGATAATTTTTCTGTAGTTTCTTGCAATAACTGATCATACTGAATCATTCGAAGGGCTTCAACTGTAAGCCGTTTGTTATTGTATATAAAATTAGTGTGTAGAATTTCATTTCTTTTCTTTAATAGATCCTGCTTCTGCTTAAATACTTTTTTTCGTAGTTTACTTACAACAAGACTAACAAACAGTAATGTAAAAACAATAACCAAAACAGAAATCAAAATCGCGGTATTAAAATTATTTTTTCGTTTTTCTGCCAGGCGCAAATGTTTTTCCTGTTCAGTTTCAGCTTCCTTTAGCTTGTAATTATATTTTGTTATTAACTCTGTTACGGTTTTATCTGTATACCTTTCAAAAAGCATCTTTTCTATATCATATACTTTCTCCATTGCCGATAAAGCCTCCTGATACATGCCCAAACCCTGATAAGCCTTAGCAATAAAGTGATATGTTTTTCGAAATATTTGTGGATACTCACCCCCTTTTCGTTGGTTTAATGACCTTTTTCCAAAAACCAAGGCTTTTTTGTAGTCTCCTTTTTTTAGATGTATCTGCATAATATTGTTGCTTGTATTAACAATATCAACATCCCATCTTAATTCTTTAAATATTTTTATGCTTGAAGAGTAATAGAACAAAGATCGCTTCAAATCCTCTTTATAATAATACTGTAGTCCTAATTCATTATATGAACTAGACATCAAAACTTTATATTTATTTCGCTCTGCAATTTCCAAGCATAAGTTTGAGTATTTTATTATGGAATCAATGGGCGATTTAAACGGAAAATTTCTTCTACTCCATTCGTAAAAGAAAGGTGCCAATCGATTATATGCATAGGCTCTATTATATTCTGATATTTGATCATTGGTAATTATTCGGTTTAAAATATTATAACCCGTCTTAAACTGTTTTTTTACCCGATGTGCCTCTGCTATTTGCAATTGGCAATAATCTATTAGATTCTTATTATCTGATTTTTCAAGAATAGACATTGCCTCAACCAATTGAGGAATGCCTTGATCTATATTGGAGTTTGCTGCATTTACACTGCCCAGCAGGATCAGAACTTCTGTTTCTAGTTCCTTTTGTTGAACAGGCTGTTTTCGGAGTATAGTTAAGGACTTGTTGAGAGAGGATCTGATTCTGTCTACTGACCATAATTGTCTATTGGCCATGGCTGCTAAAAGGTTAGTTTTTACTTTTTGCACATCATTCAGATCTTTTATCGACTTTAATTTCGACAAATACACATTGCAGCTATCATAATTTTGGAAAAGAAATTCTTCACCTTTTGAATAGTAATTTTCAAATTCCGAATGGTTTTGCGAACACAAAAGGCCATTTAAAATAAAAAAGCCACTTATGCATAGAAAGGCTTTTCGACCTTGAATCAAACATTTAGAAAATGTAAAGAAGTAATTAACCGGGATCATCTACAATTTTTTATAACACTTTACTTTGCTGTATTAACAACGCGTAAAGTAGTTAAAAATCCGCTGTATCCCAAGGATTGAGAGGGTGTAGGAATTATGTTTTTAAGTATTTATTTTTTTAAAAGTAGTACTTCATCATATAGATGAAATAATTGCCACAGATCCATAGGTAATTTCTCTGTGAATCTGTGGCTTTATTATTTTTCTTAATACTGATTCCAGCTTTTGATTGCCAGTTTGCTTTCTTTATAATTTACAATGGCATATAAAAATGCACTTGCCAAACGGGCATTTGTAATTAAAGGTACATTATAGTCAATGGCGCTTCGCCTAATCAGGTAATCGTTTTTAAGCTCACCTTCACTTAGGTTTTTCGGAATATTTATTACCAAATCAACCTTCTTCTCTTTTATATAATCCAGACAATTCGTATGTTGCTCCTCATCAGGCCAACTTAAAGCTGTTGCTTCAACACCATTGTCATTCAGAAATTTTGCACTCCCATGTGTTGCATACAGGTTGAATCCGGATTCTTTAAGCATTTGGGCACTTTTCAGCAGTTCAAGTTTATCTCTGATTGGCCCGCTTGATATCAAAATATTTTTCTTTGGAATGGTATAGCCAACTGAAAGCATCGCCTTTAAAACTGCTTCGTAGTAATCGTCACCCAAACACCCTACTTCACCGGTTGATGACATATCAACACCAAGTACCGGATCGGCTTTACTTAGTCTGCTAAACGAAAACTGGGAAGCTTTTATACCCACATGATTTATCTCCAGCATATCGGGAGCCTTTACTTCAGGTTTCCCTCCTAACATAAGTTCCGTAGCAGTTTGAATCATATTAAAGTCCATTACTTTCGAAATAAAAGGAAAGCTTCGACTTGCCCGCAGGTTACACTCAATCACCTTTATGTGATTATCTTTCGCAAGCAATTGCATATTAAAAGGTCCGGTAATATTTAATTCCTTTGCAATTTTTGCTGCTATTCGTCGGATTCGCCGGATGGTTTCCAGATAGGTTTTCTGCGGTGGAAATACCAGTGTTGCATCACCTGAATGTACACCTGCAAACTCTATGTGTTCCGAGATTGCATCGCTGTGCACAAGTCCATCCTGAGCAATGGCGTCGTATTCCAGCTCTTTTGCACCTTCAATAAATTCGCTGACAACGACCGGGTAATCTTTGGAAACCTCTTTTGCCAGGTTCAGGAAATCTTCCAGTTCATGTTTGTTCGAAACAACATTCATGGCTGCACCAGAGAGAACATAAGAAGGTCGCACCAAAACCGGATAACCAACAAGGTCGATAAATTTATAAATGGACTCCATACTTTGCAACTCTTCCCATCTTGGCTGATCGACAGCAAGATCATCAAGCATTTGCGAAAATTTCTGCCGGTTTTCGGCCCTGTCAATTGAAAGCGGCGAGGTTCCCAACACCGGAATACCAACTTCATGCATTCGCATGGCCAGGTTATTTGGTATTTGCCCTCCCACCGAAACAACAACACCTTTGGGTTGCTCCAGATCGATAATATCACGCACCCGTTCAAAGCTTAGTTCATCAAAAAAGAGTCGGTCGCAAGTATCGTAATCGGTACTTACCGTTTCCGGATTATAATTAATCATCACAGAACGAAGTCCGCTTTTATTTACTGCCTGGGCGGCATTTACGCTACACCAATCAAACTCCACACTGGAGCCTATTCGGTAAGCTCCGCTTCCAAGCACCACAACCGATTTACCATCCTGTTCAAAATGCACATCGTGTGAATTTCCACTGTAGGTCATATACAGGTAATTGGTTTGTGCAGGAAACTCACCTGCAAGGGTGTCAATTTGCTTTACATAAGGTACAATCCCCCTGCTAATTCTGTTTTCCCGAATCTTATTCTGATCTTCGGAGATATTCTTGTTTAAGCTTTTGTAAATAAGACGTGCCAGCTGGAAGTCACTAAATCCGTATTTCTTGGATTGAAGCAGCAGAAAATCCTCAACCTCCTCGATTTGATTCTGCTCCAGAAGTTCTTGCTTTAGTTCATGTATATTATAGAGTTTCGAAAGGAACCACTTATCAATTTTGGTTAATTCATGAATATCATTAATATTTAAACCCTCTTCAAAGGCCTGTTCGATGGCAAAGATTCGCATATCGGTTGGACGAGCAAGCTCTTTTTTTACATCTTCGAAATTCAGGTTGTTGCCAACAAAACCATGCATTCCCAGGCCAATCATTCGCAAACCTTTTTGAATTGCCTCTTCAAAATTACGACCAATGGACATTATTTCACCTACGCTTTTCATCGCTGAACCAATCTCCCGGTTTACACCTTCAAACTTATTAAGATCCCAACGCGGTATTTTACAAACTACATAATCGAGTGCCGGCTCGAAACAAGCAGAAGTAGTTTTGGTTACCGAGTTCTTAAGTTCGTGTAAAGCATAACCGAGTCCTAGTTTTGCTGCTACAAAGGCCAGCGGGTAGCCGGTCGCTTTAGATGCAAGTGCAGAAGATCTCGATAATCGGGCATTAACCTCAATTACCCGGTAACCTTCCGATTCCGGATCGAGCGCATACTGTATATTACACTCCCCAACAACTCCCAAATGTTTTACTGTCTTAATGGCTATTTCCCGCAGCTTATGGTATTCACTATTTGATAAAGTTTGCGAAGGAGCTATCACAATGCTCTCTCCAGTATGTATCCCAAGTGGATCGAAGTTTTCCATATTACAGACAGTAATGCAATTGTCGTAACAATCCCGAACAACCTCGTACTCTACTTCTTTCCAGCCCTTGAGCGATTCCTCAATTAATATTTGAGGAGCATATGCAAAAGCGTTTGTTGCCAGTTCGCGCAGTTCCTTATCATTATTACAAAAACCACTTCCTTTTCCTCCCAGCACAAAGGCTGCCCGCACGATAATTGGATAACCTACCTCATTTGCTGCTTTAACCGCTTCATCTACGGAATCTACGGCAATACTTTTGGCAATTTTTACATCAATCTTCTCAAGTTCACGGGCAAAAAGATCACGGTCTTCTGTTTTCAGGATAGTCTCAACCTGAGTTCCCAATACTTTTACATTGTATTTATCCAGCACACCGCTTTGCTCCAGTTCAACTCCACAATTAAGCGCTGTTTGTCCACCAAATGCCAGCAATAAACCATCAGGCTTCTCCTTTTGGATTACTTCTTCTACAAATTCAGGCGTTACCGGAAGAAAATAGATTTCATCGGCAATCTCTTTTGAAGTTTGTACCGTAGCAATATTCGGATTAATCAGGACGGTTTTAATTCCTTCCTCCTTTAAAGCTTTTAAAGCCTGCGAACCGGAATAGTCAAATTCACCTGCTTCACCAATTTTCAGGGCACCTGAGCCCAACACCAATACTTTCTTTATATCTTGAATAGTTGTCATCTTACTTTGCTTTTGAAATCAGGTTCATAAATTCATCAAATAAAAACTCGGTATCAGTCGGTCCGCCACTCGCTTCCGGGTGAAACTGAGCTGCAAAAAAAGGTTTCATTTTGTGCCTAATTCCCTCGCATGTTCCATCATTAGCATTTGTAAACATAAGCTCCCACTCTTCCGACAATGTTTTTTCATCGATGGCAAAACCATGGTTTTGCGAGGTGATATAGCATTTATTGGTTCCTTTAAGAAGAACCGGTTGGTTGTGACCCCGGTGGCCGTATTTAAGCTTATAGGTTTTTGCCCCGGTTGCCAGCGCCATTAGC
>Ga0070729_10004695_pt1 | contig 14646 bp, 14 predicted proteins | sample tdDd472_FD_66725 | JGI IMG/M metagenome (GOLD analysis project Ga0070729, IMG submission 66725) | Marine sediment microbial communities from the Atlantic coast under amendment with organic carbon and nitrate - tdDd47.2 | ecosystem: Environmental > Aquatic > Marine > Coastal > Sediment | place...
AAAGGGTTTGACAAAATAGCCATTTGCACCAGCTTCTAGTACACTGTGAACCGTATCACTTTGTAATGTGTCTGATGTGACAATGATGGGGGTTTCCAGTTTAAGCTCTTGACGGACATGATATAGAAAATCATTGCCACGACCATCAGGTAAATTAAGATCCAATAAAATGAGATCGATTGTATTGTTTTGAATAGCGGTTTGTGCATTAGCCAGTGTATCTGCGATGACAACATGATAACCATGTTGTTTAAGCATAAATTCTAAGGTGTAGTAGACTGCTGGATAATCTTCAACAATAAGTATCGTTTGCATGTTTTGTCCTCAATTAGAGTCTATACGACTTATGTACCTCTATAACAATATATTACACTCCTTTATTCTCCAAATAATTAATGTTTGATAACAAAGAAATTCATTATTTGATATTGTTCGATAGTTCGACTATGAGATATGATCGTTTCAATTGATGTTTTGATCTGTTTGGGAACAAAACCATACCTGCAAACGAGCTACTGTTTACTCCTTAACATAGCCACTTTCTAGAGGAAATCATATGACAGACTTACCACCATGTACCCTTCACCAAGTATCCGACCATGTTTGGTGGTTTACCCCCGACTCACGGACAGATCGTGCTTCTCTGGCGGTTGTGGTTGGGGATAACAGAACGCTGATGCTCGAATTGGGTGCATCGCCTGCCCATACCCGTGAATTCTTGCAAGCCTTGACCGATAAGGGACTATCGCACCCTGATTTTGCTATACTAACACATTGGCATTGGGATCATAGTTTCGGTATGGAAGCGCTCAACATTCCGTTTGCCGCACAGCGCGATACCGCAAAACATTTACAGCGTATGTCCGATTATGATTATAGTGATGACGGATTAGACGATTTGGTTCAACGTGGCATCGAAGTCGAGTTTACTCGCGATCATCTGATTATTGAACTTGATAACACCCAGCGTCGTCATCTCAAACTACGCCAACCCGACTTTATTTTTGATGAGACACATCATTATGATTTAGGGAGCGTGAATTGTGAGGTTGTGCATGTCGGTGGCGATCACTCCGCAGATTCTTGTGTGATGTTCATTCCCGAAGATAAGGTCTTGTTCATGGGGGATTGTTTCTACTATACGGTATATGAAGAACCGCGCCATTATACAAAAGAGGTCTTGAATCTGATTGAAAAATTAGAATCTTTTGATGCGGAACAATATATAGAAGGTCACTCCAATACAATCACCACATCCAGCGAGATTAAGGAATGGTTTGCCCTCATCAAGCGAATTTTCAGCCTGATCGATCAACATGGAATCGACAATCAAACCTTGTTGGTGAATGAATTGACCAAAGATTTTGCTAAAGATGATGTACTTGATTTCCTTGATCCCATCATGGCGGGGTTTAACCTCAAAAAATAGCTTGATACCTGACCAATCCTCATTAGCGTCGATACTGTTGGTGATATAGTCAACTTTCTCTGCATGATTCATTGATAGGTTATTCAATTAGGCACAGTTTCGTTGTTTTGCCCTTTCCTCATAACGGGATTTTGCGGTACACTATTCCCATTGTGATCGCATGAACAAGCGGAGACGTAACCAATGGCAACAACATCTCGCAAATGGTTTTATTCAACCCCAGAACCTCGTCCTTATTATATTGAAGAACGGGTTAACCATAGCTTATGGAATAATCGTCTACAAAATGTGTGGATGAGTTGCACCCAAGCCGAAAATCCTGCAAAGCTCGAAGGTAGCCTTAATGGGATGCCGATGTTCTTTGAATTTGTCGCTGGCAAATATTTCACACTCAAAATGGGTGAGGAACGCAAAGACATTATCGCTACTGTCCGTCAGATGTTGCTCGGATTAAAACCGAACTTCACCTATCAAAATACAGATGGTCTCTTTGTTGTCGAATGGCATACCGATGGTGGCGATGCACGCTGGGCAGAGATTCAAGGCAACCCCGCATTTCAGGGACTGCGACGGATGAAAATCAAAAAATAAGCATTATAATGGGGCACAACTCTGTGTCCCGTTCTACTTGTCCCCTCTAAAATACCAAAATTCCACTTACCGCAATGGTAGCTCAAACATCCATTTACGAAGTTTTGAAGCAAGAAGCTAATGGCTAAATGCTTTGATAGCTTATGACTGTATCTCTAATATCATATTTGCTAGCCGACTGTTTATCTAATTATTACGTCGTGCGATTATACTTTTCGCAGAAAGGATATTATTATGAATCATGACAAGAATTACCGCGTGGGATGGGTCATCCCCAACCAAATTGCCGCCCTAACACATTACACCCCAGAGATTATGCTCGAAGAATTCCAAGCAATAGCAGGTGAATCCGAAGCATTGGCGACTTCCGCAACAGATCGCTTCCACCTTATTATCGACAATCGCATCATGAATATGGCATTTGTACCCGATTTAGCCACCATCAGAAAAGCCGCACCCTATACCAATACCCCTCTTTTGCAACATATCATCATGATTAAACCTGAACAAATGGAAGGCTCTGCTAACGACTTACCAAGCTATACCGATGACCACCTTACACTTACATATGTGGATACACTCGCGGATGCTGCAAATTTGCTGAAAGCAGAAGATGAAGAGATACGCTGGCATGAGGTCGAATCTGATTTTTTCCCGAATGCGGTATTTAAGTAACTCCTGAATCTGTTCAGGAATCAGTCAGAATTTCGTGTATGATAAAAGTAAACATTGTAGCTGAAGGAGTTATGCTATGCGTAAGTTGATAGTGATTGTTTCGTTAATGCTTAGCGTGTTGATGGTCGTACCGACGTTAGCACAAGAGGTTGTCAACGATCCTAATGATAATTGGTGCTTTGATGGCGGTCCATTAGAAGGACGTTGCACCGCTGATGACGAAGCGACAACGAATTGGTTATGGTTATATGGATTCTATCGCGCCCAAATTGCAAAAGGGGCATTGTCGGTCAATGATATTCCTGCTGACTATCGCACGGGATTACAAGATTCTGCTAGTCAAAATGCAAAAGCGATTCGAGATGCCGACGGTAATATTATTGCGGGGAAATCGGCAGATTTTCAGGGTTCGATCAGCACCTGCCGGTTTACAGAAAATCATCTTTATATCAGTGTCATTTGGGTAGGGCTTGATATTGCTGGAGACCGTATCGAAATCAGCACAGATGAAGGCTCGGTCAGTAAAGACATGTACCTGCCAACCACAGGCGTAAATTATGAATTTAGAATCGGTGATCCTGCCGAAGAAATTACACCAGATGGTACGATGAGTATCTATTATCGCGGTGTATTGCTCGGACGCAGTGGTTTGAATGGGTTATACGATTGCGAAGATCATACCTAAATTTAAGTCAAATAACATGCCATCAGATCACACGCTATCTGGTGGCATATCTCATAATAAATACAACCTCATGATACCTCTAGAGCAACCGCCTTACATCAAATAAAAGATGTTGGTAAGGAACAGGCATGCCTCTTCCCTAAGATATTACCCTGTTACATAGCCTCCAGAACGTTGTTGAATAAACAGGATACGCTATAATCGAGTCAATTCATTATTTTTATAGATTGAGGGATTCATATGATTGAAATTGCCGAATTTTTACCCCCAAATTATTCGCAACTGTGGGATATGGTCAAGCAATGTGGGATTACACATGTCGTCGGCGGGATGGATTTTAGCGGTGGATTAGATGTCCCTGCCGAAGACTTGCCGTGGAGTTATATGTCGTTGTTGCGTGTTAAAAATCGTTATGAAAATCATGGCTTTAAATTATCAGTTCTCGAAAGTCGCCCTCCCTTGAATAAAGCCAAACTTGGATTAGCGGGACGCGATGAAGAAATTGAAACCGCTTGTGAGTTAATTCGGAATTTGGGCAAGCTCGGTGTGGGTGTTTGGTGCTATGAATGGATGCCGATCTTCAATTGGATGCGAACATCAACCACCATCCAAACACGCGGTGGTGCGCTGGTGACAGGGTACGACCATAGCCAGATGATAAATGCACCCCTCACCGAATATGGCGAAGTCAGCGAAGAAGAATTATGGGAGAACTTAGAATACTTTTTGAAGATTGTGCTTCCCGTAGCCGAAGAAGCCAATGTCCAATTAGCGATGCATCCTGATGACCCACCCTTATCACCGATTCGCGGATTAGGACGTATTATGCGGAGTGTCGATAATTATCAACGCTTGCTCGATCTTGTACCGAGTCCGATGAATGGGATTACGTTGTGTCAGGGGAACTTCACCATGATGACCGATGATTTACCGTCAGTGATTCGTCACTTTGGTGAACAAGGTAAAATCTTCTTTGTGCATATGCGCGATGTTGATGGCACACCTGAAAAATTCAACGAGACCTTCCATGATGCAGGTAAGACCGACATGGTCGAGTGTATGAAAGCCTATCGTGATATTGGATTTAATGGGGTGTTGCGTCCTGATCATGTCCCCACGATGGCAGGGGATGACAACGAACATGCTGGTTATTCGTCGATTGGTCGTTTATTTGCAATCGGCTATTTGAAGGGCATCCGCGAAACGATTTATGCATAAGCGATGGGTAACTCAACAAGCTCGGCAACTTATTTGGAAACTCGATGAACAGGAATCTAAGACCCACTTCTTGATTCATGATCGAGATACGAAATTCACACAATCATTTGATACAGTATTTGAGTCTGAGGGGATTGATATTATTCGCACCCCAGTTCGAGCACCCAATGCCAATGCTTATGCTGAACGTTGGGTTCGTAGCGTCCGCGAAGAATGTCTCGATAAGCTAATCATTGTGAATGAGGCACATCTGAAACAAGTCATGCGCGAATATGTTGATTATTACGACACCGCGAGACCCCATCAAGGAATACAACAAAGAATCCCGATTCCACCGAATATTTCTAGCGAATCTGGACCTGTTCGGTGTCGAGATGTGCTTGGTGGCATCATCCACGATTACTACCAAGACACCGCATGAATGCTACCTGCTCCGAGGTTTTTTGACCCTACGCCCCACCCCTGCCGACTGATGAAAGCAAGAGTAGACAAAGAAAGCCAGCGCAGGGCTGGCTCTTGTTTACTTAGTTAACTGAGAAGTTACGATAATAGCTAGAAAACGCTATTCCTTATCTGTATTCAAGAAACGTTGAGCTGATTTCCAGGGTTCTTCTTTCTCTGCATCCGATAGATTTTGGGGTAAATCATTTCGACCCAGTTTACTCATCTCATCACTCGTCAAGATTTTGACTCCTTCATTAAGCATCTTTTCAATGACTGCTTCATAAATGATGTCATCTTCAATTTCAAGCACTCGTAGCTCATCTGAATCACGTAGATCAATGATGCTATAACCTGAAGAAAATCCATCTTGGTTTAAACCCCATTGCCCTCTTGTTTCCTTACTCCATAGGTAGGAGAATTCGCTTATATCCATATGTGGTTTATCCTTGGTTATCCTAACAATCTTGATTATACCATTCCACCCACTCATCGTATAACTCATTCCAATTTTCCCATTCTTCTGGTGTTACTCCATACTCATATAGGCGACCTTCAGCGGGTCCAACTGTTGGAATCAACCCAGATTTTGTTTGCAAAGGCTTACCAAATAACTCTGTTTGTTTTGCCATTGCTTGACCTAGTCGCTTACGGTCGCCAGAACTGGGAACAGGCTTACCTTGTGGATGTGTATGATATACTTCAATACGATTACCCGCAAGAGGACTGCTTACAGTATCTTCACTACCAGAATAAAGCCACCAACGCTCACCCACTACTCTCTGGCTTGCTATTACCAATTCTTTCTGGAGTTTGAATTCATAGCCGTAGAAGTTGTTTGTATATTTAACCATTACATCAACGGGAACTTGTCGTGGTACTTGAATACCTGAAGAACCTGGAGGGCGTTTGATATTAAAGTCATCATTATGAACCAACCACTGCCCATTACCAACAAAGTAACTAGCAATCAACTGGACACTTAGATTATACATCACTTGCGATTCGTCCACGACTTCCACAGCTTCGACAATGCCATCCTTGTCCATTGTATTAAAGATGACATCTCCAACCTGTAAGTCTTTGGCTTTGACCCATTTACCGTCATCCTCTTTGATGACAAAGAATGGATGCTCATTTGTGGTATGAACCACCTCACCATCAATCGTGACATCGAGTGTGGTTTCATGGAGTTCGTTGTGTGTTGCGGTGACGTGCATAAAGCTAACTGCATCAGCTACTTCGCTGTAACCCATAACCAAATCACCAACTTCTACTTCGGCAATCGGCTTATCTCCATCTTGTGTCACCACAATAGTGTTCGCACTAAATGAGTTAGAACAAGCACGTCGTGGTCGATTATTCGGGTCTGCCTGACCATTTCGGCGCATACGTGGTGCATCGGCATCAGGTGAACGATTTACATCCCGTTTCCGTTTCGGCGCACTATCAGCAAGTTTGTTGGTGACACGTTCTGTAACGAAGTCGAAGATGAGTTCAGCTACTGGACACCAGTCATCAATATCACCATCAGACAAGAAGTCATCGGCAATACCTGCTAACTTAGTCGCAATCTCGACCTTTTCGACCACGTTCATCGCGGCTAAGACCAGACCACCGCCCGGAATCGTAGCGACAGCACCCATAACAGCACCTAGAGCCGCACCGACTAATGTAGATTGACGGATAAACTCACTCTGTCCAATTCGGGAGGCTTCCTGTTGTTTCTCACAGCCACATGCACCTGAAATCGACATATGATACAAGAGTGTACCTTGTGCATACCCCATGATTGTACCGAATGCCAGACCACCCAATGCACCGACTAGGATTTGTGCAAACATACCGCTAGGGTCAGTCAAATTCACAGGATTCCCATGAACATAGCCATAGCCATTAATCGACATCGGCAAGTCCACATACCCCTCAAACGGGTCACGCGAATTAAACGTACCCATCGACGGATTGTAATAACGCGCCCGTAGGAACACATCACCTGTACCATCCGTATATTCACCTGTGTAACCAAATGGTGACTCACCACCACCGACCACATCAAACGGCGACCCATACGGTGCATAGTTGCTACTAGATACCACACTACCACTAGCATCCATGACAGACCGAATTGAGCCAAGCCCATCTTCTGCCATCCATCGCCAGCTACTATTGGCTTTCTGTTGCGAATGAACCATGCCCCGATTGTCATAGACAAAGGATTCAACATCGCTACCTGTGGTTTCCTGCAAAACAACAGCCAGTCCGGGTTGAATGTCTAACAGATATTTTGTGACCGTAGCACTGACAGTCTGTGAGATACGTTGACCATCACCGTTGTAGGCATACGAATTGCTACCCTGACTCAACATGCGGTTCGCTCTATCCCATGTGTAGCTATTCGCCCCATCATTGGTCAAGTTGCCGTTGTTATCGTAGGTGTAGGTATTCGTGCCATCGCCTGTTAGCTGGTTGGCATTGTTGTAGGTATAGCTAGTGATTGCACCATTGTTGACCTGTTCACTCAAGCGGTTGCCAGCAAGGTCATAGGTGTATTTGTAGTTGCGTGTTGAGCCGACGTAATCCGCTTCTAACAGGCGTTCAATTGCATCATACTCATACGTAATCGTCTGCATCGTCACATCACTATCCACACTCAACTGCTTAAAGCGCACCTTCCGTCCACTACTGCCTGAATTGACATCCATCGTATTGCGAACTTCCAGCACATTTACGCCATCATTCGTCAAGGGAATGTCAATCACCCGTTCACCACTACTTGAGGCATAGCCATCATAAGATTGCCAGAGGGTTTCATTGACATAGACATCATAGATGCCACAATCATCGCCTGTTCCCATCGTCAGGTTGATGCCTGTATTGCCAAAAAATATCACTGCTAAAAAGCTATACCTTCAATATTCTGATGATCGAGAAGTTGAGAATACACAAAACATGTGTAATTTGACAAATATAAGAAACCTATTAAATACGGACTATAGTCCGTTTATAAAGTAAGCCTTTGTATTGTATTATTGTCTGTATACTAGATAGGTTTAACAGGAAGAAGGCAAACATGAAGATACAAGGACTCCATCACATTACGTTAGTTGCATCAAATGCCCAACAAACGGTTGATTTTTATACAACAGTGTTGGGGCTACGGTTGGTCAAACAGACTGTCAATTTTGATGATCCATCCAGCTATCATCTCTATTTTGGAAATGCGACGGGTGAACCCGGTACAGCCATCACATTCTTCGAGTGGGGGAATCTGCCACGCGGAAAACGCGGAATCGGTGGGACGCATCATCTTGCGCTGACAGTCAAAGATTATGAGGGTCTGCTCAAGTGGAAGCGTCGCTTAGTGGATATGGATATTAAGGTAAACGGTCCATATGATCGCCATTATTTTAAGTCGATATACTTCCGCGACCCCGACGGCATGATTCTTGAAATTGCGACCGAGGGACCGGGTTGGACAATTGACGAAAAGATAGACGAACTCGGCACGGTTCACAAGCCACCACCCGAAGAGATGATGCGTGCTAACCGTGATGAGGAGGCCATCCGACCCATGATGTGGGATACACCATTAGATGGTATTTCAATGGATATGGTACTTCAATTTGGGATGCATCATATCACCGTGATTGGCTCGAATATCCATACAACGGATGCTTTTTATCAAGGTGTATTGGGGATGCGTCGCCTAAAAATGACCGATAACTTTGATGCCGCAGATTCAGCGCACTGGTATTGGGGTGTAGACGATGGCAAACCTGGGACACTGATTACCTACTTTGAGCATCAACCGAGTAAGGCTAATTATGCTCAAATCGGAATCGGCTCAGTTCATCATTTTGCATTAGCTGTAGAAGATGAGGCTGAACAGAATGAATGGCGTGTAAGGTTGAGTAAAGCTGGCTATCGCGTGTCACCGATTATGGATCGGGTATACTTCAAGTCGATTTATAGTCACGACCCTGATGGACACATTGTTGAACTCGCCACTAATGGACCGGGCTTCTTGGTTGATGAATCCGAAGCAGAATTGGGGCGGACATTGCAATTGCCACCGTGGATTGAGCAACATCGCGTCAGTATTGAAAATGGCATTACACCTTTAGTCGTGCCTGAATGGAAAGTACCGGTGAAATAAAATGACAACCGATATAGATTTACATCGTAGCCGTCCTATCATCACAGCAGGCGAGCCACTGGAGTCTGCTAAAGCTGTGATGATAATGATTCATGGCAGGGGAGCGAGCGCAAATGATATTCTGACGCTGACTCAGCACTTTGATGGGAAAGGATTTGCCTATCTTGCCCTACAAGCAACCAATAGCACTTGGTATCCACAACGTTTTATTGTTCCCCAGAAAGATAATGAACCGTGGTTATCATCTGCAAAAGCGCGTGTGAGTGATGCAATACAGATGGCATTAGATGCTGGAATCCCGCTTGAGAAAATCATCTTACTTGGATTTTCACAGGGTGCATGTTTAGCAACGGAGTATCCCGCCAGAAATCCAAATCGCTATGGGGGAATCATTGCGTTAAGTGGTGGATTAATTGGCACAGATGAGGAAATTAGCGGGTATACAGGAACTCTGCATAACACACCTGTTTTTCTCGGATGTAGTGATGTCGACTTTCATATCCCCAAAGAGCGGGTTCAAGCTACTGCCGAAGCACTTGAGGATATTGGTGGTGATGTAACCATGAAACTCTATGCAGGCATGGATCATACCATTAATCTTGATGAGCTTGAGCATGTCAAACAAATCATGACACAAGTGCTAAATAGCTAAATTGAGAAGAGGCGACATGACAAAGTGTTGCCTCTTTTATACGTGTCCCCGATGTACAGACAATTATGGATACGCTACAATCATTGAATATCCCGTTCGAAATGGGAATATTCGAAGGATTTGAATACCACAACTATTATTGGGTAGAATGGCATGACCCTGACGGTATTCGTCTGGAATGTGTTGAATTAATTTAGATGAACGCTTTTAAGTATGGGAGAATTTTATGCAAACTGACCTTAGAGGTCGTGACCTCATTAGTACACAAGATTGGTCGAAAGAAGAAATCGAAACTTTGCTTGATGTCGCATGGGATTTGAAGCGCAAACGAGCACTAGGCGAACCTCATGCACTGCTACGGGATAAAGTCTTGGCGATGCTATTCTTCTTCACCAGCACCCGTACCCGCATTAGCTTTGAGGCAGGTATGGCACAATTGGGTGGACATGCCCAATTTATTGATAGTACCACGACTCAAATCAGTCACGGTGATACCGCAAAAGAAATCGGTGAAATTGTTGGACGTTACACCGATGGTATTGCGATCCGTCAATGTGATTGGGGCGTTGGTAATGAGTATGTTAATGCGGTTGCCGAAGCTAGTCGTGTACCTGTCCTGAATATGCAATGTGATGTCTATCACCCTTTCCAAATTCTTGCTGACTTGATGACCATTCAAGAAAAATTTGGTCGTGATCTACGCGGTAAAACGATTAACGTTAGTTGGGCATATGCCTCGAGCTATCAAAAACCAATTTCTGTGCCACAGAGTTTGGTATTATTGATGTCACGCTTTGGCATGAATGTTCGCTTGACTCGTCCGCCAGAGTATAAACTTATGCCAGACATTGTTGAACAAGCCAAAGAAAACACCAAAAAACACGGTGGTTCATTTGAAATCTTTGAAGATTTCGATGAAGGGTTTAAAGGTGCAGACATCGTTTATCCGAAGAGTTGGGGTAGTTGGTTAACCACTGAAGATAATGATGAATCCGCAAAAATTGGGGCACAATATACGGACTGGATTACAGATGATCGCCGTATGGCATTAGCTGACGACCATGCAATTTACATGCATTGTTTACCAGCAGATCGCAATATTGAAGTGACCGATAGTGTGATTGATGGTCCGCAGAGTGTTGTATATGATGAAGCTGAAAATCGTTTACATGTTCAGAAAGCTGCTATGGCACTAACCATGCGATAATCTCGTAAACTGTGTATGATTTCATTTCTGATATTGAACCGTCTGCCTTATACTTAGGGTAGGCGGTTTTTGATACACTACTTTTATATTTAGATACCTTTTTGAAAGATATATAGAATGATTGAAAAATTAGTTGTGGTTGCCATCGGTGGTAACTCGTTGATTACTGACCCTCAAAATCCAGGAATTGCTCGGCAATGGGATGCCGCTCGTGAAACATGCCGACATATTGCCGACATGATTGCGGATGGTTGGCACGTCGTGATAACCCATGGTAATGGCCCGCAGGTCGGGTATATTATGCGACGTGGTGAAATTGCCAAGCGCGAAGCTAATATTCACGATGTTCCGCTTGATTTAATCGTCGCTGATACACAAGGTAGCATTGGGTATATGCTTCAACAGGCACTTGATAATTCCTTGCGTCGTTTAGGGATTAATCGGACGGTCGCAACAATCGTCACCCAAGTAAGGATTGACCCCAATGATCCTGCTTTTGAAAATCCCACTAAACCTATTGGTGGATTTATGACCGAATCAGAATCCGAAGAATTTAAAGCAGACGGGTGGCAAATGATAGAAGATGCTGGACGTGGTTGGCGACGAGTTGTTGCATCTCCTGTACCTCTTCAAATCCACGAGATCAATGCGATTCAAGCATTAATGCTCAGTGGGTATGTTGTGATTACCTGTGGTGGAGGAGGGATTCCGGTAGTACGGAATGAAGTCGGTAGCCTAAGAGGGGTATATGCTGTCATCGATAAAGATCGTGCGAGTAGCTTATTGGCGCAGACATTACGAGCTGACTTGCTTCTGATTTCTACTGGTGTGGAGAAAGTGAGTGTAAATTTTAATACACCGCAACAACGAGATTTAGATCAGTTAACGCTAATTGAAGCACAAGATCATATATTAGACGAACAATTTGCAAAGGGCAGTATGCTTCCAAAAATCGAGGCGGCGGTTGATTTTGTGCAAAATGGTGGTCCACAGGCGATTATCACTAATCCAGAAAATCTAACACGAGCCTTAAACGGAGAAACAGGCACACGAATTATTCCGGGTTGATAACGACTTTTATGTAAATTACGTGTATATTTAAATATAACTATAGATTAATGGGAAAAACCACATGTCAATGGATAAAGCCGAACTTGAACGTTTCATCGAAACTGTAATAGCAAATTTTCCTCACGACGACGGATACCCACCTAATATTATTGATCGTATATTTTATGAAATTGAGCAAAGTGCTACTTTCATAGGGCGTTATCATCGGCTGGTACGGAATACAACCAAAGGGGAGAAAGCAATAAATCCCTGGATCGGTAAATTGGTCAAACAATATACTGCGATGGAAAACAATAAATTGAAAGTGCCTGCACAATTAAGCAGTTTGATTGAGACGTATACAGAATTGAAGTAGGAATGGCAGATATAAAAGAACTTCGGTGTGTTATTGGTGGATGCACACATCAGATTGAAGATGTAACCTATACGTGTCCTGAACACGGGGAGCTTGGGACACTCGATATTTTCTACGACTATGAAGCTCTCAAAAATACAATAGATCGCGATGAAATCAGTGCTAGCCGTGTGATGACGAGTTGGCGTTATAAGCCTCTGTTACCAATTGCCCCTGATAGCAAAGTTCCTCCATTGAATGTTGGTTGGACACCGCTTTATGATACGCCTCGTATTGCAAATGCTTTGGGTGTACGTCAAGCATGGGTGAAAGATGATGGTGCAAATCCAACAGGATCATTAAAAGATCGGGCAAGTACGTTGGTTCTGGCGCGAGCATTAGAGCAAGGTATTTCAACAGTTAGTACAGCTAGTACAGGCAATGCGGCGGCGGCATTGGCAGGGTTAGGTGCATCTGTGCCTGAAATTGATATTGTGATATTTGTCCCAGCGACGGCTCCCGAAGCTAAAATCGCGCAACTCCTTGTCTATGGCGCACAAGTCATGCTGGTTGAAGGTAGCTATGATGAAGCCTTTGATTTGTGTATGGAAGTCTGTGAGGCAGAAGGCTGGTACTCACGTAATACAGGTGTTAATCCATTTACAACAGAAGGCAAGAAAACTGTTGCATTGGAAATTGCCGAGCAACTAAAATGGAACGTTCCCGATGTGGTTGTCGTTAGCGTAGGGGATGGTAGTATCATCAGTGGGACACATAAGGGCTTTGTTGACTTATATCGTTTAGGCTGGATTGACAAAATTCCGCGCCTGATTGGTGTACAGGCAGCAGGTAGTTCTGTTCTGGCTCATGCGTGGAAAAATGGGCTTAAAGCGGAGGATATTGTGCAAACGACGGCTACCACTATTGCCGATAGCATCTCCTCTGAATTACCGCGTGATCGGGCTAAGGCTTTACGGGCTGTGCGCGATACGAATGGCGCATATGTGACTGTATCTGATGATGAAATTGTGTCAGCTATACCACAATTTGCACAACTTTCGGGTGTATTTGCTGAACCTGCGGCGGTTGCGACCTATGCAGGAGCGCAACGAGCGGTGCAGTCTGGCGTTATACATGCTGACGAGAGTGTCTGTTTATTGATGACAGGTAATGGTTTAAAGGATGTTCGTCGTGCACAACAATCGGTGGCACAGGGGATTCGTGTGCAGCCCAATATCAACGCTGTGCGTGAAGCATTAGTACGAATAAGGAAAACATGACAACGCGACCCATCTATTCTATTGTTGCACCAGTATATAACGAAGCTGGTAATATTAAACTCTTTTATGATGAAGTCAAAAAAGCGATGGATTCTACGGGTGAGCCGTGGGAGTTGCTGATGGTCAATGACGGTAGCCAAGATGGTTCGCTAGAATTGATGTTAGAACTGGGACAGACTGACGAGCGTGTGAAAGTGATTAACTTTGCACGGAATTTTGGGCATCAAGTAGCGGTGACTGCGGGAATAGATTATGCGTCTGGTAAAGCAGTTGTCCTGATTGACGCTGATTTGCAAGACCCTCCGGCGGTTATTCCTGAGTTAATTGCGAAATGGCAAGACGGCTTTGATGTAGTCTATGCTGTCCGTAGTGAACGCAAAGGGGAGAGTTTTTTTAAGAAGCTGACTGCAAAATTATTTTATCGGGCGATTCATCGTATTACGGATATTAACATCCCTGTCGATACGGGTGATTTTCGCTTGATGGATGCTAAAGTTGCCAGTGTCTTACGTCAAATGCGTGAACATCACCGCTTTATTCGGGGCATGACAAGTTGGGTTGGCTTTAAGCAAACCGGTGTTGAATATGTCCGCGAAGAACGTTTTTGGGGGGAAACAAAATATCCCTTTCGGAAGATGTTGGCTTTTGCACTAGATGCTGTGACCAGCTTTTCGTTCTTTCCGTTGCAGATTATGATTTATATTAGCCTCACGTTAGCGGTGTTATCGTTGGGTGTGGGTGTTGTCATATCAATTTTACGTATTACACAGGGCGAAGAATTTTTTGGTGGACAAGCTACAACGATTGTTCTACTGCTGTTGATGAGTTCGTTTCAACTGTTTTTCTTGTTTATCATCGGACAATATGTGGCACGTACCTATGATGAAACCCGTGATAGACCACT
>Ga0070729_10004698_pt1 | contig 14640 bp, 13 predicted proteins | sample tdDd472_FD_66725 | JGI IMG/M metagenome (GOLD analysis project Ga0070729, IMG submission 66725) | Marine sediment microbial communities from the Atlantic coast under amendment with organic carbon and nitrate - tdDd47.2 | ecosystem: Environmental > Aquatic > Marine > Coastal > Sediment | place...
GCGAGTCTGGCCAATTAGATGGAGCACTTCATCTGGATGACCCAGCATTTGGAAAGATCTATGCTTCAAATATTACGCAACACCCTGACAAAGGAATCGGTCAATATAGCGATGGTGAATTATTCTACTTATTTCGTACTGGTGTGATGCGCAATGGCAAATTGAGTTTGCCCATGATGATTAGAATGCCACATTTATCAGACGAAGATTTATATAGTGTAATTGCCTATTTACGATCGTCAGATCCAGCGGTGCAAGCATCTGCCCATGAAGTTCCACCGCATCAACTTGGCTTTATAGGGAAGGCGCTTTCTCGATTAGTATTTCAGCCTGTACCATTTGAAGGAGAAAAGGTGATGTCCCCCAACCCGACTGATAAGGAATCCTACGGTAAGTACTTGGCTACCGACCTGATGCAATGTGCGAATTGCCATTCTTCTTCCTTTGAAACCTACAATATCATGGAGCCAGAGAAATCACCGGGTCTCTTCGCTGGTGGCAACCTAGTGGATTTACCTGGAAAGGGAAGGCTACTTAGTCCCAACATCACGATGCATCCAGAGAAAGGGATTGGCAAATGGACAGAAGCACAATTCATCAAAACGGTTAGGGAGCGTCAACGCCCCAACGGTACCGTATTAAATCCACTTATGCCAGATTATGGGGCTTTTTCCGACCACGAAATCAGCTCAATTTGGGCCTACTTGCAAACTATTCCGATATCAGATAATGATGTCGTGCTACAGGCTCAGAGCATGCACAAATAATGAAACATAAATCAATCTAATAAACCATAAAAATTACTAAAAATGAATCGTAGCGTTAATCTATTGGCTATAATCGGGCTGGCCATTGGCGCCGTTTTTGGACTATCGGGATCTTTTGTAAGCGATCCAATCATCAAAGTTGTTTTGTATGAAATCAGCAGTGTTGGACTTATTGTTGCCTTAACTATTTTGGCAATTAGATTTCTAAAGGAGGATCACATCTTTTTGGCAACAGGCTTTCTGTTATTCTCGATTGGAGAAGCCGTCATGAGTGGAGGGACGGCTGCTGGAGAACTTGGCGGGCAGCCAGCTTTTGGTGGTGGTATGGCCTTGTACGTTCCTGCGCTACTATTGATTAGTATCCCGAAGAAATTTCCCGCATGGGGCAGAATGGTAGGGTTGGCGGCCTGTATTCCTTTTGGGATCGTGGCATCCAAAATCTTTTTAGGTGAAGTCGTCTTGTCTAGTTCCGCATTGGCAGGTGTTGGTTACGGCCTTCTGACGCTGACAATTATCAGTTGGATGTTGACGCTGTATAAAGAAATAGCAGGAAGTAACAGCCCAAGCTATGAGCAAGCAGCTTCAGTTGCTGGATAAATTAAATCTTATATCCACTATTATGACCATACAAATAAAACATCAAGGATTGCAAGGCTTAGCAGCCATTGCGAGTATCTGTGTTGGCCTTTTTATTATATCCTTTGCGCTGCTTTCTGACACTAAGGGAATCCTCTTCTTCCCTGATATCTACAAAGGAGAATCTATCGAACCTTGGGTGCAAAGTATTAGGGAAAATGCCCAATTGGCAAGAATTGTTATGATTTTACCGGTTATCGGCTTTTCATCTATATTGGTGGCGGGAGTCACACTTTTCCAATTGATTAAGCCCAGTAGCTGGCAGAAGAATTTGGCACTGGCGAGCTATGTGATTGGTGTACCCGTGGTGGTATCTATGATGATATCGCATCTAAGTTTGAGAAATTACCTAATCGTCTTATTTGAAACCGGCGGAGTATTGAGTGATCAACTTGAGTTACAGGTCTCTCTGCAATTACACCACTGGATGATCGTCAATGATATTTTTGGCCCTCTTTTCGTAGTAGTTATTGGAACCAGCTTCATGGCTTGGTCTGCTTTGCAAGCTAAATTTCTTCCCAAGTGGCTTTGTTACTGGGGGCTGTTCAATGGAGTTATGATGTGTTTGAGTTTTCTATTTGTTGTCATTCCTGCTTTCCAGTTTGCTAGCTTTGCAGCGCCACTTCATATGCTGTGGTTCTTTGTGCTCGGGCTCGTCCTACTGCGCCGAGAAAGAGGGGGAGAAAATTAGCATGGTAGAAAATTAGATAAAGTGTAATAAAAGAAGGGCTTGACTGGTACCAGTCAAGCCCTTCTTTTATTGGAAAACCCAAGGGAGGTAAATCAGCTTTTTCTATACCAAATCATCCAGCTTCATCTCCAAATCCTTTTCTAATAAGTGAAGATCAGATAATTTGAACATCGCCAAAGAAACGCCTACCGCAGCTACCAAGGTGCCTATTACCGAGCCGATACCGGGAATAAGCATGGCGACATAAAGAAATATACCTGCAGCCAGCGCCACACCAATATATCCTTTAGAGTATTGCAGGCTCTCCTTGATGTCCATCTCAAACTGCTCGTGATAGTTATCCAAAATGGCAAAGCCTAGGAAGAAGCATTGTACCGAAAAAATCAAGATAGGTTCGATGATACCGATAGGATCGAATAGGCTAAAGGCAAAAGAAATGCTACTGGTAGCTATGTTTTCCAATACCCAGGAAACAAATGCAATTTTGATCATCCGAATTTGCGCAATTACAAAGTCATTGAAGCTACATTGACTCGGCCGCTTGGAAAGAATCTCCAATGTACGGCGTGCAAAATGGAAAATGACGATCTCTAATAGAATAAGGACAATATACTTACTACTACTGGAAAACAGCAGATCATAGCCTTCGTGAAAAACATCCATAGCTAAAACGCCCATACTGTTGATAGCGGCAAAGGGATCATCTACTCGGGCTCTTCCGACCCATCCCATGACAAGCGTAAAAAACTTGATACCCAAAATACCGCCCACTATAAGCAGGCCTCGCATTACCCAGCCGTATTCTAGCAGCCCTTTCCAGACCTTGTTCTCTCGTATAAAAGAGACTGACTTTACGATAGATTGAGTAGTGGTTCGAAATTGATCAATGTATTCAGGAATAGGTCTAAATTGCATATCGATAGATGTTCAGAACTAAGGTTTAACAGTAAGTGATTCTCTGAGCGGTCGTGAGAACACCCCAAAAATCGGAAATTGCTATAAATAATCCAATTATTTGGACGACCCTACCGAATTCTTAGACTATTGAAAAAAGAAATAGGTTACGGATACATTAATTTTTCCATATTTTAGCGGCAAAAAATAATGGATCAGATGAATTCATATGTTGAAAGGGGCGTTGAAATGGCGATGGAGTACGCACCGAAGGTAGCATTGGCCTTCCTCATGCTCATCATTGGCGTGAAGATCATCAACCGCATAGCCAAGTTGGCGGTAAAGGCCATGGCCAAGGCAGGTTTGAATGAAAATATTCTTCCTTTTATCAATTCTTTGGTAGGTATCTCTCTCAAAATGTTATTGATCTTTAGTGTGGCTGGGGTAGTTGGGGTTGACACCGCTTCTTTTGTAGCTGTCTTGGCTGCAGCCGGCTTTGCGGTCGGTCTGGCGTTGCAAGGTAGTTTAAGCAATTTTGCGGCAGGGATCTTGATCTTGATCTTCAAACCCTACAAGGTGGGCGATTGGATAGATGTGCAAGATAAGTTTGGTAAGGTGGAGGAAATCCAGGTTTTTAGTACGCTCATTGTTACTCCAGGCCAAAAAACACTGATCATTCCCAATGGGCAGGTCGTTGAAAGTATCGTGACTAATTTCTCGAAGAAAGGATATGTTCGCTTGGAGTTGAATGTGACCATGCCCTATGCCGAGAGTTTTCCCAAAATAAAAGAAATTATTCGCGAAGAATTGAAGAAAGCCCCCCTGGTGCTGCAGGACATGGAGCCTGAGATTGGGATAGAAAGCTATGACAGTCACAGCATTATCTTAGCTGTCCGCCCTTTTGCTAAACCTGATGATTTTTGGGAAGTAACTTTTGATGTACACGAACGCATCAAAGCGGCTTTCAATCAACATGGTATCCAAGTGGCTTATTCAGAGGGTGTAGAAATGGGTAAGATTGGGGAATAAGGCCTTCGATTTTGCTGAGAGTATGTATCTCACTGGAGAGAAGTTTCCCTGCTATTAGGTATTCCAATAAATGATTTTTATGAAAAACTTATTTACGCTAAGTTGGCTTATATTTTTGTCCTGTTCGGTGACTGCCCAGCAGGCGTTTGTGGATGAATTCCAACAAAAATGGAATAATGCGCGCGATTATACCGTGGAATCGATTGAATTGATGCCAGAAGCGGATTTGAACTTTAAACCCACCGAAGGGCAGCGATCCTTTAAAGAACAGGTGATTCATGCTTGTCAAAATATGATGTGGCTCAGCACAAGCTACCTGGGAGGAGCGAAAGGGGAAATAGATTTAAAGAAAGAAATATCTACAAAGGCCGCTTTGCTCGAAACGGTGAAACGTTGTTTTGAACTATCTGGAGCTGCCGCGGCTCAGCTGACACCAGCCCAGCTAGAAGAAAAGGTCTCGTTTTTCGCGGGCCCAATGAGTAAACGGCAAATTATGGTACTCATGAATGATCATTCGACGCACCACCGGGCGCAGATGTTAGTCTATCTGCGTTTGAAAGGCCTTACTCCACCGAAATACCGGGGTTGGTGAAACAGGTTTCCAGGCCAGGACAAACGCACCAAACGCAATAGCGAAGAGATAAAGTGGCGAAATGGTGATTGCTCAATCAAAGGCCACCTCTTCGCTACGTCACCTCTTCACAAATGGGCAGAAGAGCTTTGCTGCGTTTGCCCTATTTCCAGGTTGTGGCCCTATGTTTTAGTCGGCGACTTTTCTATCTTTAGAAAGTGTTTGTAAATCAACTTCCAAGCTACTTGTAAATTCTAATCTAAGCCTCATGTCAAATCTAAAACGGTCATTCCTGAGAATGGCGATTTTCCCTGTAGTCATTTTTGTGGCCTCAGCCCTTTATTATCCTTATCCTGGCCCGGAAGAAAACCCATATTCTTTCGCGAATCCACCGATGTGTGCGCCTAGTGTACGCTTTGAATTTGAGGATACGGGTGCTCCATTAGCACCAGCTTTAAACTATAAATGGGACCATAGTTTCCCGGTGACTACTAGCTCCAAAGAAGCCCAACGTTTTTTCGATCAAGGTCTATTTTTTACCTATGCCTTCAATCATGCCGAGGCCGAACGATCTTTTAGAGAAGCGGTTCGCTTAGACCCCAATTGTGCGATGGCTCATTGGGGAGTCGCCTTATCCCTAGGCCCTAATATCAACCGGCCTATGTTGAAAGAGGTAATGACAGAAGCCTTTGAGGTAAGCCAGCAAGCCATGAAGCTGCGAGGCAATTGTACCCCCAAGGAACAAGCGGTGATAGAGGCTTTAGCTCTCCGCTATCTCGCCAATCCACCTGCTGATCGCTCCGCTTTGGACCAGTCTTATGCGGATGCCATGCGGCTGGTAGCCCATGAATATCGGGAAGATGTAGATATCCTTACCTTATTTGCAGAAGCCTTGATGGATACGACGCCCTGGGACTATTGGAGGAGAGATGGTACGCCCAAATACGTCACGAAGGAGATTCATGCGGTATTAAAATATATCATTAAAAAAGCACCTGATCATCCTGGTGCCAACCATTATTACATCCATGCGATGGAAGAGTTTCGCCCCGAAGAGGCCGAAGCCAGTGCCGATAATCTGACTCGGATGGCCTTCGTTAGTGGGCACCTGGTTCACATGCCGTCTCATATCTATGTGCGTCTTGGCCGCTATCAAGACGCCAACAAGGCGAATGTGGGTGGTATTGCGCTAGATGAAGACTATATCGAACAATGCCAAGCGCAAGGCTATTATCCGGCTCAATATTATCCGCATAATCTTCACTTCCTTTGGTTTGGAGCCAGCATGACAGGACAGAGCGAGTTGGCGATGGATGCTGCCCGTCGCACCGCTACAAAGGGAAAAGGCCAGCGCTTTGAGGTAATTCCCCTGTACTCCATGTTACGATTCGGAAAATGGGCGGATATTCTGAAAGAGACGAGGCCAGCCAATAAGCATCCTTTTATGGATCTTCTTTGGCATTATGCTCGAGGTATGGCCTTTGCCAATACGGGCGACTTGGCTCAAGCCAAACGCGAACTCAAAACGGTTAAAAAAAGACTTAAATCACGCAAAATACAGAAACTTCCTCCCAGCTACATTCCCTTTAAAGAATTGTCAGAAATCTGCTACCTCATACTTGATGGAGAATTAGCCGGGATGAATGGGGATGCTGATCAAAAGGTAGAACAACTTCAGTTAGCCGTAAAATTGCAGGATGGGTTCCGATACACAGAACCGCCCTATTTCTATCTGCAAATGCGCCAGGCTTTAGGAGCTGCTTTATTAGAAGCACAGCGCCCCGCCGAAGCAGAAAAAGTATACCGCAAAGAACTAGCCCGCTTCCCAGCTAATGGCTGGTCCTTATATGGTTTACATCAGAGCCTAGTCGCACAGAAAAAGACAGCAGAAGCCCAAGAAGTTTGGCAACAATTTGAAATGGCTTGGAAGGAGGCCGATGTAGAAATTACGGCCTCCGTACTGTAATTGCTACTAGCTTATAGGAGAAGGTGCTCGAAATAAGATGGCTTGGATAAGAAGATTTTTGCCCCTTTGCCCAACCTAATGCCGTTTCATATGGTATTATAATAGGTTGTCGCTTGGCCGATAGCCTGGATGAATACTATTTTTTGCATTTGTGAATCCATCGGATTCCATGTAAGTTTGTGACGACTCAGCCAAACTATTATGGACGAAAAATTTATAGAAGAACTATACAATGCTCATATTGATACACCTTCGATCCCCTCACCGGTGCTCGTCTGTAATTGGGTCAATGGAGTATTGAAGACGCTCTTTCCAGAGCTAGCGGATCAGCGATTTTCGAATTACCGGACCTTTCAACAGCACTTTGAGCAATTGCGCTTGGAGTTGTATACCATTCTCAATACGATTGATCATCGCTTGGATTATTCAGCAGAGGTAGTCGAAAAGCACTTTTTGCAGCGCTTGCCTTCCCTACGAAGCGCCTTGCTCATTGATGCCGACGCCATCCATGCCGGAGATCCCGCTGCGGAGGATCGGACGGAAGTGATCCGCACTTATCCCGGTTTTTTTGCGATTGCGGTTTACCGCTTGGCGCATGAATTCCACAAAATGAATGTACCCTTGATCCCTCGGATTCTGACGGAATATTCGCACAGTGAAACAGGTATTGATATCCACCCTGGTGCCAAAATTGGTCTTGGCTTCTGTATCGATCATGGCACTGGAGTCGTTATTGGCGGTACTTGCGAAATTGGGAATAATGTGAAGGTTTACCAAGGGGTTACGCTAGGCGCATTAAGTGTGCAAAAGGAGTTAGCCCAGACCAAGCGCCATCCTACCATCGAAGACAATGTGGTGCTCTATTCTGGGGCCACCATTTTAGGAGGAGATACGATTATCGGGCACGATAGTACGATCGGTGGAAATGTGTGGATTACAAAAAGTATACCGCCTTTTTCAAGGGTATATTACAGCGGGCATGTCAATCAAAAGTCTGATAATCCTGCACTCAAACTAGAAGTAGCAACGGCAAAAGAACTAAGTAAAGAGGAGTAAAGTGCCCCAACAAGGGACTACCCCCCGTATACTTATAAGCATTCCTAAGCAAACTATCATACATTAAAAAGATACATGGGAACGATTCTTGATTTAGTAGGAAATACACCCTTGACGGAAATTACAAAGGTCATTAATAAGCCAGGTGTTAAAGTTTATGGTAAACTAGAAGGCCAAAATCCAGGGGGCAGCGTCAAAGATAGGGCTGCTTATGGGATGATCAAGGGAGCTTTGGATAGGGGAGAGCTCAAACCTGGTGTTCGATTGGTAGAAGCTACCAGTGGTAATACGGGGATTGCATTGGCTATGATCGCTCAACTATTCGGCCTAAAAATTACCTTGATTATGCCAGAAGGCGCCACGGCTGAGCGCATTCAGACCATGAAGGCTTATGGGGCAGAGGTGATTCTAACCCCTAGAGAAAAGACGATTGAATATTCTCGAGAGTATGCCGAGCAATTGGTGCAAGAGGGCGGATACTTTACGCTCAATCAGTTTGGGAATGCCGATAACTGGGGCATGCACTATCGCACCACCGGGCCCGAAATATGGAAGGATACCGAAGGTAAAATCACCCATTTTGTTTCCTCTATGGGGACAACGGGTACCATTATGGGGGTTTCACGCTACTTAAAAGAAAAGAATCCCGATATACAAATTGTGGGTGTTCAGCCTACCGATGGCTCCAGAATTCCTGGCATTCGAAGATGGTCTCCGGCTTTCCTTCCCAAGATATTTGAACCTGCTCGGGTAGACTCAACCATTGATGTCTCTCAAAAAGAAGCCACTGAAATGATGCAACGCTTGGCCAAGGAAGAAGCAATCTTCGCAGGTATGAGTAGTGGTGGGGCCGTAAAAGCCGCTTCCAAACTCGTAGAAACCTTGACGGAAGGGGTGGTCGTTTGTATCATTTGTGATCGAGGAGATCGCTATCTCTCTTCCGGTATTTTTGGATCTTAGCCTAGTACTCTGTAAAATAAATATCTACGCGTTTTGGCCGTGTCTATTTACGCTATTCTTCGTAACGTCCCCGTCTGGTCGCTAGGGCTATCAGGTTCCGGGCGTTCCTCGATTAGCATAAAAATCCAGCACCCAAAAGACCAACCCACTTCTAAAGATTAACTTCCTTTTTTCCAAAAAAAGAAGCCATCACCGCAAGTTTTTCCAAATAATGGCACCTAAGGAAAAAAGGATCATGCGGATGATCAAGCCAATGTTATCTCTATTCCTGCTATTTCTGTGCACCTACGCTACCAGTCAATCCACATCGGTAGTCCAAGTTTCCTTTGTACCTACCTATAAGGAGACGCTGATTCTATTAGATGAATCCACTGATGAAGGCCTTCTGTTGGAAGACTTAAGTATAGAAACGCTCAGGTTTTACATTTCAGGAATCGCATTGTACCAAGGAGAAGAGAGTGTCTTTACTTTGGTCAATAGCTTTCATCTCATCGATGCTGCTTCGCCTAGCAGCTTAGTTATTCAATTTGAAGTTCCCGAATCCTTGGCCTATACCCATATTCAATTTAAGATCGGGATTGACAGCCTGACAAACGTTTCAGGTGCCCTGGGAGGGGATTTAGATCCAACTAAGGGAATGTACTGGACTTGGCAAAGTGGCTACATCAATTTCAAACTGGAAGGGGTGGCCGAGCGCAGCCCAGCTAGGCATCATCGTTTTCAGTTTCACATCGGAGGTTATCAAGCTCCATTCGAGAGTGTACAAACCGTGAAGTTGGGCCTTAAAAATAAAGAAGCAATAGATATCCAGGTGGCTATCGACAAATGGTTAGCTTCGATTGATTTAGGCGAAACCTATCAAATTATGAGCCCCAATGCTACCGCAATGAAGATGGCGCAACGACTACCGCTCATTTATTCGATCAAAAAATGAAAAAGTATACCTATATACTCATATTGGCAGGGATTGGATCTATGGCTTTTTTCGATGGAAAATGGGATTTGTTGGTTTATCCTTCGTATTTCCCCCAGCCGACCTATAACTTTGAAAACAACCCCCTAAAAGCAGAAAAAGTGAACTTAGGAAGGGTCTTGTTTTATGACCCGATATTATCCCGAGATCATTCCACTTCTTGTGCTTCTTGTCATTCTCCTTATAACGCTTTTGCACATACAGACCATGACTTAAGCCATGGTATCGACGATCAGATAGGCACGCGTAATGCCCCGCCTTTATTCAACCTAGCCTGGCAGGAAACCTTTATGTGGGATGGAGCCATCCATCACCTGGATATGCAGGCTCTGGCACCCATTAGTCACCCCAAGGAAATGGGCAGTAGTATAAGGGAAGTAGTTGAAAAATTACAAGCTAGCGATATCTACCCCACAAGATTCGCCAAAGCTTTTGGCGATAGCAGCATCACGGGCCAGCACCTCTTGCAAGCCTTGTCTCAGTTTCAACTAACGCTAGTTTCAGCTAAGGCAAAGTACGATGAGGTAAAAGCCGGAAGGGCAGCATTTACTACACAGGAAGAGAATGGCTACGCTTTGTACCAAAGGAATTGCAGTAGTTGCCATACCGAGCCCTTGTTTTCTAGTTATGAAATGGCTAATAATGGCCTTCCGCTAGATACAACGCTCAATGACTTTGGGAAAGGGGCGATCACAAAACAGGCGCAGGATAGTCTGAAATTTAAGATTCCTTCTTTACGCAATCTCAGCTTTACCTATCCCTATATGCACGATGGGCGATTTAGAAAACTTCGACATGTTATTCAACATTATACGGGAGGGATTCAAGACCTAGCCCAAACCGATATAAAATATAAAATCCAGTTAAGTTCGAATGAGAAAGCAGATTTGATTGCTTTTTTACTAACTCTTAATGATAAGACATTTGTCTTTGATCCAAAACACCAATTTCCAAGGGCACCTTTCAATGATTAACACGCACAGATATGAAAAAAATCTTAACGCTAATGGGCTTGCTTGCCGTCTTGACACCAAGTAAGGCTCAACTAAGTCCAACCATTACTTCGTGGTTGCAGAATACCACTGAAACCGGAAGTTATTATATGTCGGGCAACTCAACAGCCATCGATAATGGTATTTTGTATAATTGCCAAGAAGTAGCCTATTCCGATGATTATGTGTATGTCACTACTAATGGAATACCGGCTTATCCTACTGGCCCTTTTTTGGATGGAAACCCATCACAAGCTTCCAGTCAGAATGCTATTTTTCGCATCCCGCTGAATCCTCAGGAAAATACAGGGGCGCCAATTTCTACTACAGGCGGGAACATAGGTGTGTTTATCAATGGCGTAGCTCTTTTTGACTACCGAGATGGAGTGGGTTGGAACTCAAATACCAATAGCCTTTGTGGCGGCCCAGGAAATCCCATGTGCCCAGGTGGCCCCATGGCTGGGAAAGACTGGAATAGAGATGCCGTCCCCGCCGAAATGGACGGGTTCGATTGTTCAAAAGCGCACCCCGCAATGGGCAATTACCACCATCACCAAAACCCATCAGCCTTTAAGTTGGACTTAGAGGTGGTTTCAACTATTTGTAACCTATATGATGCCGATGGTTTGTATGCGATTGATAATACGCAGCATTCTCCATTGATTGGTTTTGCCTATGATGGATTTCCCATCTATGGTGCCTATGGTTACCAAAATGCAGATGGAACAGGCGGTGTGGCAAGAATGAAATCCGGCTATCAGCTTAGAAATATTACGACCCGAACGCATTGGGCAGATGGGACAGATGTAGATGATGGCCCAGCTGTCAATAGTACTTATTTTTTAGGCTATTTCCGAGAGGATTATGAGTTTATAGCGAATGAAGCAGACGATTACCTGGATGAACACAATGGCCGGTTCTGTGTAACGCCAGAATACCCAGCTGGCACCTATGCTTATTTTGCTACGGTGGATGAAAATTGGGTATCTGCCTATCCTTATGTGGTAGGCCCTACGTTTTATGGGCAATCCGAAAACAGAAAAGTGACGAGTATCTCGGAGGAGACGACGATCTATACGCCAGTCATGACGGCGATTGCTGATTTGGGTTTCGCCAATTTGAATATTACCATCTTCCCTAACCCTGCTTCCGACCTTGTAGCGATTCAAATAAGTGGCTTGATAGATGACGATGTAGAAATCGAGTTATTCGATATGGCTGGTAAATTAGTGAGCACTTCTCAAATAGAAAAGGGGAGTACCATTGCCTATTTTGATGTACAAGCGGTGTATGAAGGGGCATATATCCTGCGTTTTTCTAATGGTTATCAAGCCATTTCCAAGAAAGTAATGATTACTAAAGAATAGAGATTTCAGATGACAGAAGTTTTCTTGAGGTATAGCCGGAGGAAACTTCTGTTGTCAACTAGCATGCTTGATCAAGTAATGATAAAATTCCATATTCCTCCTAATATAGCCCATACGGCATAGATCAAGAGGAAGAATAAGGCTATAAAAATGACCAGGATAAGCAGCACGACCCACCAGCCACTACCTTGATGTTCACCTTCTTCATAAAACTCTTCAAACAGTTTTAGGTTTCGCCAATTGGCTCGATATTGCAGATCAAATAAGTCACCTATAATAGGGATAGAACCCACAATCGTATCCAGTAAAACATTAGCAATCATTTTGATGATCAGCATACCACTGGCGCCATGACGGGCCATCCCCATCAGCAATAAACCCGAAATGAAAAAGCTGATAATATCTCCAACATAGGGCACTAGCCCGATTAGGAAATCCAACCCAAACCGAATATTAGTACCTGGAATGGCGATCTTATTATCCATCCAATCGGTCACCCAATCGATCCATTTAATGTCTTTATTAAGGCTTCGCGTTTGTTTCTCTTCCGGCATTTAAGCTGCTTTGAGTTAGATCATGTTGATGTGTAGCTGGGCAAATATGGTTTATTAGTTGAAGGTTGAAGGTTGAAAGATGAAGGTTTAGGGCTTAATGCTTCAACACTTAAGCCTGTAAATGCGACCAGCGTGAAATGTCCAAGACCACGCCAGGGAAGACTTGGAAGCATTCCGCTTTCTAACTTCCGCCTTCGTATTTGCTACCCAGTCCAAACTTAGAAGTGTGCCCGTATGTGTCGCAATATAGTCCGTATACTTACTGAAGCGACTAGCTTTCCTCGGTATCCTTCTCACCCTTTCCATACTTCCGCCGAAAGCGTAACTTTTGCCGATAAGGAAAAACACCGACCAATTCTCTATTCTTCAAACGCTCCTGGGTTTTAATCCAAAAACCAGGAGAAAAGAGATCGCCATGTAATCGGAGAAAAATATCGCGTACCTCTTTTCTGCCAATCAGAAATCGAGGGAATTCTTCAGGGAATACGTCCATATGTCCTACCGAATACCAGGGCGTTGCACTCATCTCATCTTCATAATCCCTGGCTTCGGGAATGACCCGAAAGTTATAATCGGTCAGAAACCCAATTTCATCATAATCGTAAAAGACAACTCGCTTCAATCGAGTTACCCCGAAGTTTTTGAGCAACATATCTCCCGGGAAAATATTCACGGCTGCCATTTCTTTGATCGCCTTACCATACTCATTAATGACTTCTTCGGCTTCTTCTATCGTCGCATCCTCCAAGTAGAGGTTAAGCGGAACCATTTTCTTCTCAATATATAGGTGTTTGAGTTCTATTTTATCTCCTTCAATTTTAATTTTAGAGGGGGCTAGTTCTACCAACTCATCTATCAGTTCTTTGGAGAAACGTCGCCGCTCAAAAACAAAATTTTCAAACATATGGCTATCCGCCATTCGACCCACCCGGTCATGTAGAGAAACGAGTTCATATTTACTTTTCACTTCCTGCTCCGTCACCTTTTTTGGTGCTGGAAACTTATCCTTGATGATCTTGAAAACCATCGGGTAGGAGGGGAGTGTAAAAACGACCATCACTAATCCTTTAATCCCTGGCGCTAGCACAAACTTATCAATCGATTGGTGCATATGGCGCAAGAAGTCCCGATAAAGGACTGTTTTGCCATGCTTTTCAAAGCCAATAGAATTATAAAGTTCTCCCATACTTTTGGTCGGAAGGATGGTACGTAAAAAATCAACGGTTTCACTAGCGATATCGGTATCTACTAAGAAATAGGTTCGGTTGTAACTAAAGACCGAACTAATCTCATTGCTCTCTAAAAGCAGTGCATCAGCAAAAATGCCATCTTCCCGGTGCAAAAGCGGGAGGACAAAGGGGTTGGTTTTGGCTTCGACGATCAGCCGCCCCACCAGGTAAGCTCCTTTATTTCTGAAAAAGATGGCCTTCAGCATTTCAATCCGCCCATTGCCCCGATAGTCCAATTCCACTAGCTTTTCTTGCAGGGTTTCGCAGATATAACCAATATCTCTATCTAGATTTTCAAAAGGCGCTTTGAAGCGGAAAAAGGCAAATAATTGCTGGATGACAAAATTGAAAGGCCGAGTGAGGAAAAGCGTATGGTAAATCGGCTGTGTAGATTTAAACTCGCGATAGGTAGCTGTAGCATGTACAAACATCCGGTCCTGATCCACACTTAAACCCTTATGGCTATGTCGGAATACAGAATTGAAATAGGTCTCGGCAATATTTCTAGAATTAAAATTAGTGATTTCCTCGAGAAACATAATCTTGACATCCCGCCAGGTGTCTTGATCGAGGGCTTGCTCGCCCAAGAATTGTAAGACTTTTTCAGTAGTGGCACCTACACTTTCTCGATACAAGGACACTCGCTCTCGAGAATCCTCCTGCATGCCATGCCAATCCCGTTTCTCAAAACGGATTTTTGCTCGTTTTGTAATCCTTTTGTACTGATAGTGGTACATCAGGTAATCGCCCAAAATCAAATGAGCCGTATCGTAGGGTAGTAGATCTTCAAACATAATTTAGAAATCGTCTAGGCAGTTATCGATAAACAATAGGCCTGGTCTGATGAACCATTCCATACGGAAAAGTAATCATTCAAGCTGGGAAAAGTGGAACATTTTTTCCTAAAATTTTAGAATAAAAATGACTTGACGGCCTAATAGAGGGTAGGGCAAAG
>Ga0070729_10004700_pt1 | contig 14632 bp, 10 predicted proteins | sample tdDd472_FD_66725 | JGI IMG/M metagenome (GOLD analysis project Ga0070729, IMG submission 66725) | Marine sediment microbial communities from the Atlantic coast under amendment with organic carbon and nitrate - tdDd47.2 | ecosystem: Environmental > Aquatic > Marine > Coastal > Sediment | place...
ACCGCCTCGGACACGCCGGGATTTATCGTCAACCACGCAGGACGCGGCTACGGCACGGAAGCCCTCCAGGTGGTGAGAGAAAACGTTGCCGAGACCGCCGACATCGACCGGATCATGACCGAGACGGCAGGGTTTCGCATGGGACCGTTCCAGCTTCTCGACCTGACGGCGCTCGACGTCTCCCATCCGGTCATGGAAAGTCTCTATCGCCAATACTATGAGGAGCCCCGCTTCCGCCCCTCGCCCCTCACCCGAACCCGTATGGACGCGGGCCTTTACGGCAAAAAAGTCGGGCGCGGTTTTTACGAGTATGTGGACGGACAGGCGCAAATGCCGCCCGACCACCCTACACCAGACCTACGCCCCTCATCGGTCTGGATCAGCCCTGCGGACCCCGTAGCCCGCGACGCACTGACAGCCATCGTCAAAGCCGCCGACATTCCCCTTGAAGAAGGCCCCACAGCCAGCAAATCGGCCCTCTGCCTGATTGCCCCCCAGGGTCAGGACGCCACCTCATTCTGCATTGAGCATGGCCTCGACCCCAAACGCACGGTCGCCATCGACACGCTGTTTGGGCTGAACGGACGGCGCACCGTTATGGCCACGCCACTGACGCCAAAAGAGGTGGCGGAACAGGCCCATGGCCTGATGGGTGATGACGGCACACCGGTCAGTGTCATTTCCGATTCCACCGGGTTTGTCGCCCAACGTATTATCGCCAACGTCATCAACGTGGCCGCCGATATGGCCCAGCAAAAAATCGCCACGCCTACCGATATCGACAAAGCGGTAAAACTGGGTCTCGGCTATCCCATCGGCCCTCTGGCCTGGGGCGATAAATTGGGGGCCGAACGGATTTTCGCCATTCTTTCCAATATCCACGCACTCTCAGGCGACCCCCGCTACCGCCCCAGCCCCTGGCTGAGGCGCCGGGCGCAACTGGGTATTTCTCTACTCACTGAATAGAAAAAGGCCCCAAAAGACAGGGGCCTTTTTAGCTTTGCAAATACGAGCCTTACTGAGCTTGTTCTTGCTGCTTCTTCTTTTCTTCCGCCTCTTTTTGCTGACGGTCAAAATCTTCCTTGGCTTGGAGCCAAGCCACTTTCTGGCTTTCTGACATCCACTGATCAGGCCTCATCCAAACGGTAACCTTATCAGGATATTTCTGCGCCGCTCCCGACATGGCGTCGACAAGAAACCCTACGCCACCGCCAATAATAATATTGCCAAGCGTCGCTCCTTGAAAATCTTCATCAAAGGTCAAAAGGCCTTGTTCATAGCCATCCTTTTCACAAATGATATTCATCGGACCGTCGCCCTTTTGCACCGTGACGCTTCCCGGCGTAGATTCCAGATACCATGAGCCCTGCTTGCTATCGGTCAGCTTACAAGACGCCCCCTTCACCTGGGGCGTATCAACGAAAACCGTCTGTTTTGTTCCGGTCGTTACAGTCGAACATGCGGCAAGCGCCAGCATTGCTGGCACAATCAATAGTCTTTTCACGAAAATCCCCCATTTGATTTGGATTTAAAAGCCCCACCCCTGGAGCATGCGATCCGACAGATACCACAACCAAAAAACGAAACACAATCAAAAAGGAAACAGGTCAGCACGCATATTCCCCAGGTTGTTTTCAGTCTCATTCAAACTAAAGACGTTCGATTTTTGACGGTTAAAACCTGCAAATGAATTCGATGGAGCCTCACTTCTGTGTTCAACAAAATTAACAGGGCCACACACAAAAAAGTCTTTATTCATCGGGGCTTTATATGGAAACATACGCGCAGGAGACAGACATGCTTGGGAGTTGACCGGACAAACGGCGGCATATGCCGGTTCGCGGCTCCAGGCCGAGGCTGAACGAGGGATTGAAAACAGTGGCCGAAAACCAGATTTACCGCCTGATTACCCGTCCGGATTTCGACGGCATCGTCGCCGCCGTTTTGCTGCGCGAATTGGGAATTATTGACCTGAAAGATGTCATCTTCGCCGAGCCGGGCGAGATGCAAAAGGGCAATATCCCGGTCACGTCCAACGACATCACAACCAATCTTCCTTATGTGGAAGGCGTCCATCTCTGCTTTGACCATCACGCCAGCGAACTCACGCGGGTTGGCGCCCATGACAACCTGATTATCGATGCGGACGCCCCGTCGGCGGCTCATGTCGTCTACGAATATTATGGCGGCAAGGAGAAATTCCCCAACGTCTCAACCGAAATGCTGGCCGCCGTCGATCAGGCCGATTCGGCTGACTATACAGAAGAAGATATTCTCGCCCCTTCCGGCTGGACGCTGCTGAACTTCCTCGTCGATCCTCGCACCGGTTTCGACAGAATGGAGAATCTCACCGTTAGCCAAGACGATTTTATGCGCGATCTCATCGTTTATTGCCAGAATCCCAATATCGATGAAATTCTGGAGCTTGAAGACGTTCGTGAACGCCTGGAAGCCTATATCGCCAACCACGAGTTTGCCGAACGACAGGTGTTGCGTTGTTCGACCGTGCAGGGAAATCTCGTCATTACCGACCTGCGCAAGGAAGACGAGTTCATTCCCTGCAACCGTTTTCTTGCCTATGGACTCTATCCCGACGCCAATATTTCCCTGACGGTTCAGAATATGCCCGACGGAACGGTGGAGTTTGCGCTTGGTAAATCGATCATCAAACGCACATCCAAGACCAACGTGGGCGAACTGATGCTTAAATACGGCGGCGGCGGCCATCGTACGGCGGGAACCTGCCGATCCAAGCCTGAAGACGCCGACCGGGTGTTAAAAGAAATCGTTGAGGCGGTTTCGGCAGACGGTTAAACGACCTTTTTCACTGGGCCAGGCCCCGATAAATTATGACCGAACGCCCGGCTTCGATGCCGGGCTTTTGTCTTTGGAAGGATATTCATGCCCCAGCCCATCAATATTATCGGTGGCGGCCCCGCAGGATTGATGGCGGCAACCTTACTGGTTGAGGCGGGACAAACCGTCCATCTTTACGAACGGATGCCCTCGGTAGGCCGGAAGTTCCTTATGGCTGGAAAAGGGGGGCTCAACCTTACCCACTCGGAACCTCGAGAACTGTTCGTCACCCGCTACGGGAAAAGCCAAAACCAATTTGCAGAATATCTCGCCCAATTCGGCCCGGAGGATATCGTCGCCCTGGCCAACCGCCTCGGCATTGAAACATTTATTGGCACCTCGGGGCGCGTTTTTCCAAAAGACTTCAAAGCCGCTCCTTTGCTGCGCGCCTGGGTTCGCCATCTCAAAAAACTCGGTGTCGTGTTTCATGTCCGCCACCGCTGGACGGGCTTTAACGGCGAAGGCCTTGCAACCTTCAGCCATTTAGACCAAACGGTTGAAGCTCAAGGCGACGCAACCCTACTCGCATTCGGCGGCGCAAGCTGGCCCAAACTCGGCTCGGACGGCGGGTGGACAGCTATTCTCGAAGCACATGGCGTGGACATTGCGCCGCTCAAGCCCACCAATTGCGGCTTCACCATCGCCTGGGGCGAAAAGATGATGCCAAAACACGAGGGCGCACCAGTCAAAAACGTGGCCTTGGGTTTTCACGGCAAACGGGCGGAAGGGGAGATCGTTCTGGCCGCCTATGGCATAGAAGGCACCCCTGTCTATGCCTTGAGCGCTGATCTCCGGGACGCCATTGAGAATAAGGGCGAAGCGGTTCTCTCAATTGACCTCAAACCGGGACTGAGCGAACAAGAAGTAGCAAAACGGCTGACCAAGCCACGGGGCAAGGCAACGCTCACGAATTATTTGCGTAAAGCCCTTAAATTGAGCCCGCCAGCCATCGCCCTGCTCATGGAACGGACCACCGCGGAAGAACGCGGAGATCAAAACAGCCTAGCCAACGCGATAAAAGCCCTGCCCCTGCCATTGACCGCCCCACGGCCGATCGAAGAGGCTATCTCCAGCGCAGGCGGGGTTCGTTTTTCCGCTGTCGATGAAAACCTGATGCTAAAAGCGCTGCCAGGGGTTTTCGTTGCCGGAGAAATGCTCGACTGGGAAGCCCCAACCGGGGGATATCTGCTTCAAGGGTGCTTTGCAACCGGAGCACAGGCTGCACGGGGCATTATGGCTTGGCGACAAGAAGGGTAAACCAGAACCGGCTGCCTATGCCTTCCTCACTTTCGGCACCAATGGTTCCGCCCATCAACTCGACAATCTTTTTGCTGATCGACAACCCCAGTCCGGTCCCATCCTGAGCCCGGCCCCGGCCAGGGGGCGCTTGAGAAAAATCGCTAAATAAATCACCAAGGCGTTCTTCAGGAATGCCTATACCCGTGTCTTCAACGGCAAAAACTATTCGGTCGCCAGGGTTTTCTGAACAACGAGAAACCCTGACCGTAATTTGCCCGTTTTCGGTGAATTTAGCCGCATTCCCGATAAGGTTCAGCAGGACCTGACGAAGACGAAGCGGGTCAGACCAGACAACTTTGCAATCTTCCCCCATTTCAACAGTCAGACTGTTTCCATTCTCTTCCGCCAAAGGAAGCATGGTGGAGCGTATTTGATCGAGCACAGAAGAAACGAGCGTCTCCTCCCAATTCAAATCAACCTTACCCGCCTCGATTTTCGAGAGATCGAGAATATCGTTTATCAAGGCGAGAAGGTGATGTCCGGCCCCGGTAAGTCGCCGCAAAGGCTCGATATAAGCCTCGTCCTTATCATCATGGGCATCCTCATAAAGCAACTCGGAAAGGCCGATAATTGCATTGAGGGGGGTGCGAAGCTCATGGCTCATTTTGGCAAGAAAATCGCTCTTGGCGCGGCTGGCCTGCTTGATTGCCTCTTCGGCTTTAACTCTGAGCGTTACGTCTTCATAGGTTGTGACGAAACCACCTTCTTTGAGCGGTTGCCCGGCGATTTCAATAACCGAGCCATCGGGACGCACACGACGGAAACGATGGGGCTCAAATTTCAGCGCGAGCTCCACTCGCTCGCGCACCTGTTCTTCCGGGTCCCCCGGACCATACTCGCCACGTTCGGCATTATAGCGGAAAAACTCTGAAAGATTGGTGCCTGTTCGGGCCAACTTTTGGGGAAACTCGAGCAATTCACGGAACCGTCGGTTAACCACCCGAATATCGAGATTGACATCCAACAGAGTAATTCCCTGGCTCATGTTTTCCAGAGTGGTTTCCAACAACCGCCGCTCCTCGGCGAGTTCATCCCTTGCCGCCTTCAGCTCCCAGGTCCGCTCCTCCACACGCCGGTCCAGCTCTTCGTGGGCTTTACGCAATTCTTGCTCCGAATTGCGCCGCTCGGTGATGTCGGTATAGGTGGTAATGAATCCGCCGGACGGCAGCGGAGCTCCCTCAACTTGGATAATTCGCCCCGAAGGGAGACTTCGCTCGAATTTATGGGCCTCGAAACGGGCGGCAATTTCGACCCGTTGACGAACCTGTTCTTCCACATCGCCGGCCCCGTAGTCGCCACGCTCGGCATTGAAGCGGAAAACGTCTCCGATGTGAGTTCCCTTTTTGGCGAAGCTATCGGGAAGTTCTAAAACCGACATGGCGGCCTCATTCCAGGCAACCAGTTTTAGGTTCTTATCAAAAACGGTCATACCCTGGGAAAGTTGGTTTAATCCCTGGGTGATCAGTTCCATCTGATCGGACGTTTTCTCGTGCTTCGTCATACGGCCGTTTGGTTACCCTCCCCAAGGGTTAGCCCTTGGTTTTCCTGCTTTTCGTAGGTTTCTATCTTTATGCGACCTGCCTCTATTGTTCCCCAAACAGACGTTTCAAAACAATAAAAAACATTACTCACAGCTTTTCGAGACGTTATTCTGGGCCGTTCAATCAAGGAGAGGGTCGTGAAACTCAAACGTGAAACCTGTTGGAAATGCGTCTTTTTCATGGGCGCCGTCGGCTTGGTTTCCATTGCTCTCCTGATTGCATCCTACCAAATAGATGCCCGCACGGAGGCGAGGTTTCAAGTCGCCGGAGAAGTGCGCAATGAGATTGGCGAACCCCTTGCCGGAGTGAAGGCGGTATTGTTCCTGCAGGACCCCAACCTACTCACAAAAACCATTATCAACTATCAATTCGACAACAATGCCGGGACAAGCGATGGATACGGCCTGTTTAAAGCACGGGTCCGACAATTTTACGGATCGAAACATTCATGGCTGTTCGGCCTCGGCAAGCCTATCGCCCATCCGTTCAAGGAGGCCTGGCTGATGCTTAGAAAAGAAAATACCGGTCAAATGGCGGTTAAGTTGAAAACCGACAACTGGGAATATGCAGGCAAGGAATGGCAAAACATCAACGCCAAACTCCCACCGATCACACTTTCCCGTAGCCCCCTCCCCCCGGAGTCTCAATAACCAACACATCCCCCGGCTCCACTTCGACACGGCCAGTCCCACCAAGCTCTTCCGTTTGACCCGACTGACGGATCAGGCTGTTGCGCCCAACAGTCCCCGGCGCACCGCCCGCAGCGCCATAAGGCGGGACGATACGATGCCCTGAAAGGATCGAAACGGTCATCGGCTCAAGGAAACGGATGGCGCGACGCACCCCATCGCCACCCTTCCAAGCTCCTGCGCCACCTGACCCCTTACGGATACGGAAATCTTCCAGCACCACAGGAAACCGCCATTCCAGCACTTCCGGGTCGGTGAGCCGCGAGTTGGTCATGTGAGTATGGACTGCATCGGCTCCATCGAATCCCGGCCCTGCCCCAGCGCCACCGCAAATGGTTTCATAGTATTGATGGGTTTGGTTGCCGAACGTCAGGTTGTTCATTGTGCCTTGTGCCGCCGCCATGACGCCCAGCGCGCCATAAAGCGCATCGACCACCGCTTGAGAGGTCTCCACATTGCCCGCCACGACAGCAGCCGGATGGCGCGGATTGAGCATGGAGCCTTCGGGAATGATGATATCGAGCGGCTTAAGGCATCCGGCATTCAGCGGTATGGCGTCTTCAACCAAGGTGCGGAATACATACAGAACGGCCGCCCGGCAAACCGCGGTCGGCGCATTGAAATTATTGGACCGTTGAGCCGATGTGCCGGTGAAATCGATTGTCGCCCGGCGCGCTACCTTATCGATGGAAACCGTAACGGCAATCTTGGCGTCATCATCCATGGCGTAAATGAATTTTCCGTCTTTCAAGACATCGAGCACCCGGCGCACGGATTCTTCGGCATTGTTCTGCACATGCCCCATATAGGCCTGCACAGCCTCCAGGCCGAAATGCACGACCATCTTGCGGAGTTCCTGAGCGCCCTTTTCATTGGCTGCAATCTGCGCACCCAAGTCGGCCAGGTTTTGCTCAATATTCCGAGCAGGATAAGGGCCTGAGGATAACAAGCTCCGAATTTCGGCCTCACGCAGCTCACCATTCTCAACCAAAAGGAAGTCATCAATCAGAATGCCTTCCTGATCAAGCGTCTCGCTATTTGGCGGCATGGAACCGGGTGTGATACCGCCGATATCGGCATGATGCCCCCGCGAAGCCACATAGAACAGAGGGGCCGCCAACCCATCGGCGAAAACCGGTGTAATCACCGTAACGTCAGGAAGATGAGTGCCGCCATTATAAGGGTTGTTGAGCACATAGACCTGGCCCGGTCTCATGGTATCCTGGCGCGACGCAACGACGCTAGCGACGCTTTCACTCATCGATCCCAGATGCACCGGAATATGCGGCGCGTTGGCGATCAGGCTTCCCTCGCCGTCAAACAGGGCGCAGGAAAAATCGAGCCGTTCCTTAATATTGACCGAAAAGGCCGTGTTGGTCAGCGTTGCGCCCATCTGTTCGGCAATCGACATGAAGAGGTTATTGAAAACCTCCAGCATCACCGGGTCGGCTTCAGTCCCAATGGCGAACCGTTGGGGAAGCGCCTCTATACGCTCCAGCACCAAATGATCGCGCTCGGTCACTTGGGCTTCCCAACCCGGCTCGACCACCGTCGTGCCCGTTGTTTCGATAATGATCGCCGGACCGGGAACCCGATGGCCGGGTCGACAGGCGGTGCGGTCATATGCCGGGACGCGACGAAACGCGCCATCGAATACGGCAGCGACAGTTTCCAAAACTTCCGGTTGACCCGACGCCCTAATCCGCTGGGCCTCTTCATCAATAAATTCACCACCGCCGATGGCTTCCACCGAGACCGCTTCGGCAACCAAACCGCGACCGGGCATGGTGAATCCGAAACGCTGTTTATGGATCTTCTCAAAAGCGCGAATGATGGTTTCCCGGTCGGTCAGATTTACCGGCAACGCACTATCGGTTCCCGCATAGCGCACATGAACCTTACGGATGACCGTAATATCGTCCAGTTCCAGTCCTTGCTCGACCAATTCTTCACAAGCCTCGCCTTCCAAGCGGTCTGTAACGTCGAGCAGTTGATTGCAAACCCCTGCGGCCAATTCGACTTCCACCGTTTCCTCACGCATCGCCCGCATGTCGGCCAAGCCCATACCATAGGCTGAAAGAACGCCAGCAAAGGGATGGATGAAAACCCGTGTCATACCCAGAGCGTCGGCGACCAAACAAGCATGCTGGCCGCCCGCCCCGCCAAAGCAATTCAGCGTATATTCGGTGACGTCATAGCCGCGCTGCACGGAAATCTGCTTAATGGCGTTGGCCATATTTTCCACGGCAATTTTCAGGAACCCTTCGGCCACTTGCTGAGGCGAGCGCCCATCGCCGATTTGATGAGCCAGCTCAATAAATTTCTCCCGAACAATCGCCCCATCCAAGGGCTCATCGGCCTCCGGGCCGAAGACCTGCGGGAAGAAAGCCGGTTGAAGTTTTCCGAGCATAACGTTGCAATCGGTCACGGTGAGCGGTCCGCCCCGGCGGTAGCAAGCAGGCCCCGGGTCGGCTCCGGCGGATTCCGGCCCAACCCGAAAGCGCGAACCGTCAAACTGTAAAATCGATCCTCCCCCGGCAGCCACCGTATGGATGCGCATCATGGGGGCGCGCATCCGCACACCGGCAACCAGCGTATCAAACGCTCGCTCATACTCTCCGTCATAGTGAGAAACATCGGTCGACGTTCCGCCCATATCGAAGCCGATCAGCTTGTCGAACCCGGCCATTTCGGCGGTGCGCACCATGCCGACTACGCCTCCAGCGGGTCCGGAGAGGATGGCGTCTTTGCCCTGGAACAAATGGGCGTCGGTCAACCCACCATTCGACTGCATAAACATCAACCGCGCATCGCCAAGAGCCGCCGCAACCCGGTCTACATAGCGCCGCAAAATAGGCGAGAGATACGCGTCGACAACGGTCGTATCGCCGCGCGACACCAGCTTCATCAACGGGCTAGTCTTGAAGCTGGTCGAGACTTGAGTAAATCCGATATGCCGGGCGATGTCGTCGATAGCGGCTTCGTGATCCGGGAAGCGGTAGCCATGCATCAAGACCACGGCGACGGAGCGGATGCCGTCATCATAGGCGGCCTGAAGGGAAAGACGAACGGCTTGCTCATCAAGCGGCTTTAAGACAACACCACCAGCATCGACCCTTTCCGGTGCTTCGATCACCCTTTCATAGAGCAACTCAGGCAATTCAATATGCAAATCAAACAGGTTCGGGCGGTTCTGATAACCAATGCGTAACGCATCGCCGAACCCTTCGGTAATCACCAACGCCGTCCGGTCACCTTTACGCTCCAGCAACGCATTGGTCGCCACCGTGGTGCCCATCTTGACCACGTCGACCAGCTCGGAGGGAATAGGAGCATCGCCAGCCACACCCAAAATATCGCGGACGCCCTGGAGGGCCGCATCCTCATACTGCTCAGGATTTTCCGACAGGCGTTTGGCCGTCACCATCCGGCCATCCTGATCCCTTGCCACAACGTCGGTAAAGGTGCCGCCACGGTCTACCCAAAACTGCCATTTACTGTTTTCCGTCCCCATGCCGTCCTTTTATCCGACTTGCCTCGATTACGTAATAGAAATAGGGTCTTTTTCATGAAGATTGCAGAGAAAACACTCCTCGAAATTTCCGAAGATTTGGCCCGCGGCAAGGCAAGCGCCCGAAGCCTCCTCTTTGAGGCTATCGAACGGATTGATTTGGCAGAGGGTGAAGGGGCTAAAACCTTCCTCGCCGTGCACAGGGAAAGAGCCCATTTGGAGGCCGACTATTCCGACCAACTGCGCGCCAAAGGGCAGCCACGCTCGGCGCTTGAAGGCATTCCTATTTCGCTGAAAGACCTCTTCGACGAAGGGGGCGAAGTGACCCGCGCCGGATCAACGGCTCTCGAGGGCACGGCTCCCGCCCTACAGGATTGTCCGGTTGCCGCCCGGTTGCGTGCCGCAGGGGCGATTATCGTCGGCCGCACCAACATGACCGAGTTCGCCTTTTCAGGCCTCGGCCTCAACCCCCATTATGGAACCCCTAAGAACCCCTATGACCGGGAAACAGGCCGTATTCCCGGCGGCTCATCTTCAGGCGCGGCAATCTCAGTGGCCGACGGCATGGCTGCCGCCGCCATTGGCACCGATACCGGCGGCTCTGTCCGTATCCCCTCGGCCCTTTGCGGGCTCACCGGCTTCAAGCCCACCCAGCGACGCATCCCCTTAGACGGCGTCTTTCCGCTTTCCTCAACGCTCGACTCTGTCGGCCCGCTCGCCCGCTCGGTCGCCTGCGGCGAACTTCTCGATTCAGTTATGGCCGGAGAGTCCTACGATCCCGTCTCCCCGCGCCCTATTGAGCGACTTCGCTTAGCCGTTCCGCAAAGTTTTGTGCTTGAGGGCATGGACGAAACGGTCGCCAAAACTTTTGAAACCGCATTACGCAAACTCAGCAAAGCCGGAGCCTCAATTGAGGACCTGCCGATGAAAGAGTTGTTGGAACTGCCCCAGATCAATAGCGGCGGCGGGTTCGCCACGGCGGAATCCTTCGCCTTTCACCGCCAGCTTATGGAAAAATCGGGCAAACGTTACGACCCCCGCGTCAAGGTGCGTATTGAACGTGGAGCAAAGCAGAGCGCTGCCGACTACATCGACCTGCTGAATGCCCGGAAGGACATGCAAGCCCGCGTCAATGCTCACTCCGCTCCGTTCGACGCCCTGATTATGCCGACCGTCCCACTGATCGCTCCACCGATTGCCGATTTGGAGAACGACGAGGATGCCTACCACAAAACCAACATTCTCATGTTGCGTAACCCATCGGTTGGAAATTTCCTCGACCGCTGCGCCATTAGCCTCCCCTGCCACGAAAGCGGCGCGCCGCCAGTTGGCTTGATGTTGATGGGCGAAACCATGGGGGATAAGGACTTGTTGTCCGTGGCAAAGGGCATAGAGCGGGTGTTTTAGGCTTTTTGCTTTCCCAAGCCGCTTAAACACGCTAGACCCTGCCAATCTTCACCGTTTTCAAGGAACTAGACGATGACCATTGAGACCGACCTGCGCGACCGCGCCGAAGGAAAGTGCGAGCTCTGCGGATCGACCGACGAACTTTCGGTTCTGGCGGTCGCAGGCGCACCTTCAGAAGGTGCAGATGGCTCAATCTTGGTCTGCCCAACTTGTAAAAGCCAAATCGAGGCCACCGGAACGGAAGACCTACACCATTGGCGCTGCCTGAACGACAGCATGTGGAGCCCCGTTCCCGCCGTTCAGGTTACGGCTTGGCGGATGCTCAATCGGTTGTCCGGCGAGGGCTGGGCGCAGGATGCGTTGGGCATGCTCTATCTGGAAGACAATGTCATGGCCTGGGCTCAGGCGGAAAGCGGGTCTGGCGATCATGCTGACACCATTGTCCATAAAGATTGTCACGGCGCGGCTTTGACGGCGGGCGATACCGTCACCCTGATCAAAGACCTCAATGTCAAAGGGGCAGGCTTTACCGCCAAACGCGGAACAGCGGTACGCAACATTTCACTGGTTCCCGACAACGCCGGACAAATCGAAGGGCGGGTCAGCGGCCAGCAAATCGTCATCCTCACCGAATTCGTCAAGAAATCAGGCTAGGCCCCTTCCCACCGTTTCAGCAGGTCATGATCGACATCAAAGTGGTCGAGCACCCGGCCGACCGTGTGGTGAACCATGTCGAGAATGGTTTCGGGACGTTGATAAAAAGCCGGGACCGGCGGCATGATGACGCAACCAAGATCGGCCGCCTTGGTCATCAACTCCAGGTGCCCCTTATGAAACGGCGTTTCGCGGACCATAAGCAAAACCTTGCGGCCTTCCTTGAGGCAAACGTCGGCGGCACGGATCACTAAGTCGTCATCGTAAGAATTGGCGATGCCCGAGAGCGTCTTGATGGTGCAAGGCGCGACAATCATCCCCTTGGTGCGAAACGAACCGGAAGAAACGGCCGCGGCCATATCCTTGTTGGAATGCACCACATCGGCCAGCGCTTTGACGTCTTCCAAGGCATAATCGGTTTCGATCTGGAAATTTCGCGCGCCGGATTCAGAAATAACGAGGTGCGTCGTTTCTCCCGCTGCGCGTAACGCCCGCAGCATCTCGACGCCGTAAACGACGCCGGTCGCGCCGGTTATGGCGACAATGATCGGTTTTTTGCTCATGATCTGAAATGTAAGCCCCTGAAGGGAAAAAGAAAAGCCCGACAGAGATTACTCGATATGGCCCAGACGACCGTAATCGTCTTCATAGCGGATGATGTCGTCTTCACCAAGATAGTCGCCCGACTGAATCTCGATGATCTTAAGGGGACTTTCGGTTTTGTTTTCCAGCCGGTGCTTCATACCGATAGGGATGTAGGTAGACTGGTTGGCTTCCAACTCGATAACTTCATCATCCCGCGTCACCGTGGCGAGCCCTTCAACCACCACCCAATGCTCGGCACGATGTTTGTGCTTTTGCAGGCTTAGCTGAGCGCCGGGATTGACTGACAGTTGTTTGACCTGAAAATTGTTCCCAGTTTCCAAACCTTGATACCAACCCCAGGGACGATAAACTCGGGTATGGGTTTCATGCTCATGGCGCTCTTCAGACTTGATCCTCTCAACCAAATCTTTGACCTGTTGAGCGTTTTCTTTTCCGGCCACCAACACCGCATCGTCCGTCGCCGCAACGATCAAGTCTTTGACCCCCGTCGCCGCGACCAAACGCGCCTCGCTACGGATATAGCTGTCCTGCACATCAAACGCGATGACATCGCCGTATAGGACGTTGCCGTCTTCATCTTTTTCACCAATATCCCAAAGCGCCGTCCAAGAGCCGACATCATTCCAGCCCATCTCCACAGGCACCACAGCAGCGCGGTCGGTATGCTCCATCACCGCATAATCAATGGAAAGAGCATCGGCATCGATAAACGCTCCTTCGTTGAGCCTGAAGAAATCGAGGTCTTCCTCACCCGCTTGAACCGCATCTTTGCAGGCGGCGACCATGGCCGGATGCAAGCGCTCCAACTCTTCCAGGAATGAACCGCAGCTAAACAGGAACATACCGCTATTCCAGTGGTAGCCGCCATCAGCAAGGAAAGACTCGGCCTTCTTTTTGTTCGGTTTTTCCTCAAACCGCTCAACAGAGTAGCAACCTTCAACCCCATCGAGAGGAACGCCTTGCTTGATATAGCCGTAGCCGGTTTCCGGATGGTCTGGCTTGATACCAAAGGTAACAAGCGCACCGGTTTTTGCCGCCGCCAGGGCTTTTTGTGTCGCCATACGAAACGCCGCAAGGTTGGCGATCACATGATCGGACGGCAGGAGCATCATGACGGCCTCGGGCCCCAAAACAGCAGAAAGCTTTAAAGCCGCTACAGCGGCGGCCGGAGCGGTATTGCGGCCTGCGGGTTCCAACAGAATACCCTGATGCTCAATACCCAACGCTCTTAACTGTTCACCGACGATAAAACGATGGACGTCATTGCAGATGATCATCGGTTTATCGAAATCGGGGCCGGAAACGCGCTTCAGCGTTTCCTGGAGCATAGTATCTTCCCCCGACAGGGGCAAAAGCTGCTTGGGATAGAGTGACCGCGAAAGAGGCCAGAGGCGGGTCCCAGATCCACCGGAGAGAATGACCGGAACAATCGCCATCACACCGCCCCTCGTGCGTTTGCCTTATTCGCAAGATACCATTGATAAGTCGCTTCAAGACCTTCCTTGAGGCCCACCTTAGGTTGCCATCCAAGGGCCTGTAATCGGGTCGTATCGACCAATTTACGAGGGGGGCCATCCGGTTTAGAAGCGTCGAAAGCCAACTTGCCCTCAAAACCGACGGCCTCAGCCACCGTTTCAGCCAGCTCTCGAATCGTCAGTTCCTGACCGGTACCCACATTGATGTGGATAGCTTCCGAATAGTGCTGGACGAGATGAACCAGCGCATCGGCCAAATCATCTACATGGAGAAATTCACGTTTGGGCGTTCCACTCCCCCAAACTTCCATGGTTGGCGCGCCACTTTCCCGCGCCTCTTCGGCCTTACGCATCAATGCGGGAATGACATGACTACCGGTCAGGTCGAAATTGTCTCCCGGCCCGTAGAGGTTTGTCGGCTGGGCGGAAATGAAGTCGCATCCGTATTGTTTGCGATAGGCTTGGCAGAGCTTAATCCCTGCGATTTTGGCAATGGCATACCATTCGTTGGTCGGCTCCAGCGGGCCGGTCAACAAGGCTTCCTCAGCCATGGGCTGCTCGGCCATTTTGGGATAGATACACGAAGAACCCAGA
>Ga0070729_10004704_pt1 | contig 14630 bp, 13 predicted proteins | sample tdDd472_FD_66725 | JGI IMG/M metagenome (GOLD analysis project Ga0070729, IMG submission 66725) | Marine sediment microbial communities from the Atlantic coast under amendment with organic carbon and nitrate - tdDd47.2 | ecosystem: Environmental > Aquatic > Marine > Coastal > Sediment | place...
TTGTTTTATTTAGCAATGGATGATATTGGCTCAGTTGTTTTTGTAAATCTTCTACTTGTTGGAGTTGGTATTTCTCGGTGGCGCTGATGTAGCGATGGCCTGCCATGTACTGGACTTTGACAAGCTTGAAAACTTAGCATCAAAAGAATACCTAAGCAAACACTTCTTATGTACAACCTGATTTTTGTACTCATGCCAAAATTTAAACTATTGACTATCAGACCAAAAGCACGCTGATTCAACTTTCTACAAGTTCCGTCTTTACATTACCAGTAATGGATATTGTTTTACCCATGAAAAACGAAATCATACATATGGAATGAATAAACACTAATTAAACTAAGCATAGAAAGACCCTATGAGGTCTCAAGTTAGATTGCAAATGTGACCGAATCTCTCCCGAAGGAGTTGCTTTACTTGTCAACTTGATTGATACAACTGAACTTGCTATCTCCGCATATTCCTGCTCGGTTAGTCGATAGTCAAAGGGGACAAAAACTTCTAGCGTGTCCTGACTATTCCTCTTAATCCTACTTTCAGCATATATTCTAGTGGCAATGGCATTTCTTCCTTCAGGAAAAATCACCATAAAATTGAAAGAATCTCGGAGTATCTCAATATCTGTTGTTTTGAGGTTATCAATTTTCAAAATATACCTCAAGTCCATTTTACTCGAAGAGTAACTATTCCTGGAAAAGTCCGATGCTGATTGATTACTAACTCCCAGTATTGCAATTCTTAGTAAAGCATCCGTTTCTACTTCTTTAGCATATTTTGTGCACCCGATAGACAAACACAAGAATACAAGGAATAGTATATGAAACCTTATATTTGCTTGCTTACTTTCCTTCATGCTTTTACAAGTTATTGAATCATTCATCCTTGTCTTTTGAATAATGAAATCGTAATTCCCTTACTTAAATCTCCATCTTGCCCTACGCCCTACAAGTAAAGCCCAATAAAGCGCTAGATCAAAAAAATTCCATTAACAAACGTTAATATTCTACGCTCATATCACCACTCACTCAATGCTGCCGTTCTTGTAGTATAATGAAGTTGTTTAAAAATGATTGATTGGCTGCAATTCGGGAGAACGAGAACCTGAAAACAGCTTTTTTCCTCACCGTAGCGCTGCTATGCTGATGAAAAAAACAGTTCCCAGAACCTCATTCCTTCAAATTTCGCTACAAAAAAACATTCTTAAACAACTTCAATTCATAAAAACGACGCTCATGAAAAATGTACTACGCGCTGCTGCTAGCCTAGCAGCATTCGCACTCCTATTAATACCTAATCTATTAGATGCCCAATGTTTTGGTAGAGATGGCAAACTCCATCATCTCGACGGTAGTAGTTGTACCAACTCGATTATCACAGCCGTACCTTTTTTACGTATTGTTTCCGATGCCCGATCCGGCGCAATGGGGGATGCAGGCATTGCTATTTCGGCTGATGCCAATGCGATACACTTCAATGCGTCCAAACTCGCTTTTGCAGAAAAGGATATTGCTTTTGCCGCTTCTTACACGCCTTGGTTACAATCATTGGGCTTGAATAATGCGCACCTCGCGTATCTCACTGGCTATAAAAAGCTAAACGATAGACAAACAGTAGGCATTGGATTGCGTTATTTTTCCCCCAACCAACTTCAAATCAGAAACCTTAATGGCCAATCTTTAAATACCGGTAGCGCTCATGAATTTGAGCTGGCAGTGGCCTACGCTAGAAAACTAAGTGACAAATTTTCCGCTGGTCTGACGGGCAAAATTATTTACTCCAATTTGGTGGATGGCCTGCCATTGAGCAGTGGAGGTATTACTTCGGATGGCATGGCCGGAGCTGCAGATATCTCCTTCACCTATGAGACGCCTTTAACCATGCAACATTGGGATTCAGATCTACGGATTGGTTTAGCCTTCTCTAATATTGGTTCAAAAATGACCTACACCAATTCAATAGATCGTGATTATCTTCCCACTAACTTGGGCTTGGGAGTAGCATGGGAAGTCCAGTTTAATGACTTAAATGGCTTGACGATTACCGCTGATGTTAATAAATTAATGGTTCCGACGCCCTGCCCTGTGGATGGAGATTGCGACCAGAATAATAATGGCCGCCCTGATTTCAAGGAATATTCTCCCGTAGCAGGTATTTTCAAGTCATTCGGTGATGCGCCCTACGGCTTCTACGAGGAGGTACGGGAATTGATGTACGCAATGGGTATTGAGTACTGGTACGATCAACGATTTGCCATCAGAGGAGGGTACTTTACAGAAAACGCCAGAAAAGGTGCTAGGCAATTCTTTACGGCTGGACTAGGCTTACAATACGATATATTAGGCTTCAATTTGTCTTACCTACTTCCTTCGTTTAGTCATAGAACACCCCTAGATAATACCCTTAGGTTCTCTATGCTACTGGGCTTAAACAATAACAAGCTTGGGGATTAAAAAGCGGTAATAGATACTACTCAATAATCTTGCGAAGCCTCAACCAAGCGATCATCGTATCATAATAATCATCACAAGCTTGCCACCGGGAAGATGTTAAATCCTCCTGGTAGGCACAAGTGATACATTGCTGCAAATTATGATTACAGTTTTGAAATACTTTGGTCGTTAAATCTGCCCCTGGCTGCTGGCCTATCGTTTCCTCATACAATTGCTTGGTTTTACGCCAATCCACTTGGGAGTCATTGGCCCCAAACAAGGCCAAGACCGGAGCCTTTATCTTTAGCAATATTTCATCAAAATCTTCTAGGTACACCCATAAGCCGCTTTGGGTATCAAAATGCCCAGTACTGGTACTCATTGCCAAAATATAATACCCAGCTAATGAAAACACTATTGAATTTTATGCTACTAGTACTGTTGGCTTGTGGTCAAAATACAGGCACCAAGAAGCTAACAGAGACCAGCAAGGAATATGATATTCAGGACATATTAATCCAAACGAGAGACGGCGGAAGTATTTCCGGAATCGTGGCCCGCAAAAAAGGGGACCAAACGAAAAAAGCCGTCCTTCTCCAATACACAATTTATGTAAGAGACAAGGGTAGGGATGTATAGGGGCAGCTATAATGGATTTACGCAATGGGCAGCAGCCAAGCAATTGCATCCTGCACTTAAAACCATTGTACCCTATGTAGGATCGGAAAAAATCAATGGGCATCAGGTAGATAAAGACGCCTTGATCAATACCCCAGAAATCACCTATCAGTGGATGGATTACATTTTCGAATACTCACTTAGTTAGACTTCCGCAGTTTTCTCCGTCATGCCTAAAGCCCAAATAAATATATATGTAATTCTTACTACCTTAGAGTACGATGTTCACCGACCAATACCAGCACAAAAACGCTAAAGTACTTCTGGGTCTAAGACCAAGAATAGGGGAGAGGCTTTGTCTTTTTTATGGCTTGATTCTTTTTCAATTGGCTGGCTTATTTAGCCAATCTCGCTCGTTTGAACATTTTTCCGTCGATAACTTTCCGCATGGCAGTGTCACTGCTTTCTGCCAAGACCAACTAGGATTTCTGTGGATAGGAACTTCGGATGGGCTGGGCCGCTATGACGGTACCCAATTAATTGAATACCGCTATCTGCCAAGAGACACCCATAGCATTAGTAACAACTATATTCAAGCTTTGCATGAAGCCAAGGATGGCAGCCTGTGGGTGGGTACTCGCCAAGGACTAAGTGTATACCGTCCAGAAAAAGACGAGTTCGAGCGTATTCGCGCCAATATAAATAGGGATAAAAAACAAGCCGACATCGTGTTAGCCATCCATGAGGACAGCCAGGGGTTTATTTGGTATGGAACCTATCATGGGTTATTCCGACTGGATCCTCGTACCCTATACAGGGAACAGGTTCTTCCCAATGAAAAATATGCGGCGCAAATGACTTCTCCTGTGGTTTGGAAAATTCATGAAGACCGCCAGGGGCGAATTTGGGTAGGCAGTGGAATGGGGCTTTTGGTATCGAAACCGGACGATAAGCTGCAATTTGATATTTATGCCAACCTATTGGAAGATAAATTACGGCAGGTTTGGTCGATCGTCGAGCAAGCCAACGGGACGATTTGGCTGGGAACCAATAATGGCGTGTACCAGGTTGTAGAAGGCTCGGGAGGCTGCTGGTTTAACCGCTATTTTGAAGCGCAACTCAGTGACAATTTTATCCAAAGCATGCGGGTAGAAGGAGATAGCCTGCTTTGGGTGGGCACCTGGAAAGGCGGATTGCATGAAGTGGATTTGCGCACGCATAAATTGATCCATCACCAACAATCAGCCAAGGACAAAAGTAGTATTAGTTTAAATAAAATCATGACGGTCGAGCGCGATCGTTCCGGCTTATTGTGGGTGGGAACAGCGGGAGGCCTGGATAAGACCAGCGATAAGCCTGCAAAGTTTTCCATTCATCAGCATCAAGCTAATAACCCCAACAGCTTAAGTCATAACATCGTCAAGTCTGTCCACAAAGACCAACAAGGAAACCTCTGGGTGGGCACCTACCATGGTTTGAATTTTTTAGCAGCGGAAGACCTGAAAAATGGGCGTTTCCACTTTCAGCGTTTCTACCACGACCCTACAAATCCGCAGAGCATTTCTGCAAACAACCTATTTGGCTTACATGAAGACAGCCAAGGCTTACTCTGGATCGCCACCCACAAGGGCTTGAATTACGTAGACCTAGCCACCTTTGAAGAAGCGCCTATTTTCCACCGCTTAAGTACCGATGATGGCTTACCTAGCAACTATATCCATGAGGTAAAAGAAATCCAGACTGGGGAATATTGGATAGGTACGGCCACCAAATTGGCCAAGATGTATTTCAATGTAGATCATCCAGAAGATATTCGATTCAATGGGTATGATCGAGAGCAGGAAAAGGAGGGAGCAATTGTAAATTCGATGGTGTACACCTTCACCAAGGATCGTCACCAGAAATGGTGGATGGGTACCTTTGATGGCATTGGTCAACATTATACCCGAGAAGGGAATGATTTTTTCACCAACTATCAGCATCAATCCAGCAATACCGAAAGTCTAAGTAATAATTCAATTCGATGCTTCTTTCACGATAGCCAGGATCGCACCTGGATTGGCACTAGAGCGGGTTTGAATCTTGTACAACAAGACAATCTCGATGAGCGGGCGCGCTTTATCTCATTTGGTGTCGAAGCTGGTTTTACGAATGATGTCATCAATTTTGTCGTAGAAGATGCCCAGCAGCAGTTATGGGTGGGTACGCAAGAAGGCTTGGTTCATTTCGACCCAGCCGCCGCATTGGCTGGTCAAGATGGGGTAAAAAGGGTGTATGGAATGAATGATGGTTTGGCATCGGCCAATACCGTTTTCAGGGCCGCCTTTCAAGATGAAGACGGCAGCATTTATTTCGGCACTGCCAAGGGGCTTCATGTTTTTCATCCAGCGGTACTCCCCACCAATACTACGATTCCGCCCCTTGCTTTCACGAAACTGGAAGTGTTAAATGAGCCCATTCATCCGGCAAAATCAGGTGGTATCATGGAAAAATCGATCCATTTAACCGAAAGCATCACTTTAAATCATCGGCAAAATGTCTTTAGCATCGGGTTTTCCGCCTTGGAATATACTGCACCAGAACAAAATCGATACCGATACCGATTGCTGGGCTTCAAAGACAATTGGGTGGAAACCCGAACCCCTTCCGTCACTTACACCAACTTATCCGCCGGAACCTACCATTTACAGGTAATGGCTTGCAATAATGATGGCCTATGGAATCCCGAACCTATCGAATTAACCATTCGTGTCAAGCCTCCCTTTTGGCGTACCACCTGGGCCTACCTCAGCTATGGAGCGCTATTTATCGGCCTAATTTACCTGATCATCCGCCAAAGGGTCAAGGCTCGCACCAAGATGCTGGCCCAAACCTTAGCCATTCAACAAGCCCGCCATGAAGAGCGGGAATTGCTGCGACAAAAAAATGCCGCTGATTTTCACGACGAATTGGGGCATCGATTAACCAAGATTTCTCTCTTCCTCGCCTTAGCCGAACAGGAGAGTACGCCGAGTGAAATTGGGAAAACCTATCTCAAAAAAATCAAAGCCCAGGCCGAAGGCTTGTCTTCTGGTATGCGTGACTTGATTTGGACCCTCGATCCGCAACAAGACAATTTCCTACAAACACTCATCCGCCTGCGAGATTTTGGAGACAAACTATTTGAGCATTCACCCATACATTTTCAGCTGGAAGGTAAACTGACCGACTTAGAAAAAGTACAGCTGAAACCTGATGACAGGAAAAACCTCTTGCTTTTATTTAAAGAGGCGATGCACAATTGCTTAAAGTACGCCCAAGCAGATCAAGCTCAACTAATCATCCGCCAAGAAGGTACGAGATATTCTCTTGAATTTAGAGATAATGGCCAGGGAATAGATGCCCAAAACAAAGGACAAGGCTATGGTTTGAAAAATATGGAAACCAGGGCAAAAAAACTGGGTAGCCAGTTAATTATCACTTCAGCAATAGGGAAAGGAACCTCTATCCGCTTAGACCATATAGGTTGATATATCAGGCTAGCGTTTAACTCACAATATACCCCATATGGGCTAGGGCCCCTTATTGGGAAAAGCCCTATATTGGAAGCCAAAGAATTTTACCATTGCAAAAACGCCCCATACATATCGCCATCATTGAAGATGATGATGAAATACGCCAAACCTTGGCCTTGATCATCAAGGGGACGAATGGTTTTTTTTGCTCCGCCACCTTCCCCGATTCGGAAGCGGCCTTGGCTCAAATCAAGGATTTGGTTGTCGATGTTATGCTGGTCGATATCGAATTGCCAGGCATTACGGGTATTGAAGCCGTCAGCAAAATCAAACAACTCAAACCCAATGTGGACTGCTTAATGCTCAGTATTCGGCAAGATGATGAAGCCGTGTTTAATTCTATTCGAGCAGGAGCTGCCGGTTATTTATTAAAGGACACCCCTCCGGCGGAAATACTCCGGTCCATCGAAGAAGTCCACCAAGGCGGCGCTCCCATGAGCATGCAGATTGCGCGCAGAGTATTGCAATCCTTTTACCCTACTCAATCATCTCCACTCAGTGAACGAGAGACGGAAATTCTTCAATTATTGAGCGAAGGACTCAACTATCGCTCTATTGCTGAAAAGATCTTCCTTTCTCCCCACACCATCAAATCCCACATCAAGAATATTTATGCGAAACTTCATGTCCATAGCCGTGCTGAAGCCGTTAAGAAAGCCATCAAGAATAAGCTGATCTGAGCTACACCCACCTTCAGAATACCCCATCTGGGTGATTGTCATACTGCTCCATAAGTGGATAAATTGGGCAAAAAAAGGCCTAAATCCATGAAGTACCCATTATTCTATGCAGCAAGTTTTCTCTTCTTAAGTATGAGCCTCTTTGCACAAGAGCGCAATAAAACTGAATTCATTCCAGGAGATCGAGAGATTTTCGTCGATAGCATGAAAAGAGAAGTATTCGGTGAGTTCCCTTCCAAATGGGATATCGATCAAGGCAATGCCGAAATCATGCGCTTTGAGGGAGGTAATGTAATCGGCATTACCGCATCGGGCTCTAATGTGTTCCCTTTGATGAAAGAAAAGGATTATTTGCCCGAAAGATTTACCATTGAATTGGAAGTCTATTTTCACAATGCTGGAAATGAGGGTTATACGGTGTACTTCAATGGAAGAAAAGTTTCTTTCCGCATCAATCGAGATGGGATCAAAAGCACTGCTGGTCATATCCGACGTCCCCAGAAAAATCCGATAGGCTGGCGTACGGTCCAAGTTTCTTTCAATAAAAGGGCACTCAAAGTGTATTACCAAGGGGAACGGATCCTCAATATCCCTCGCATAGTCGAACGCCCTACCCGAATGAGTATCAATGCCCTCAGCCCTGGCGCATCGAAAGAAAAATATGCGATGATCCGGAATATTCGGATTGCAGAGGGCGGCGTTCCGCTTTACAACAGGCTAGTAACGGATGGCAGACTAGAAATGAATAATATACATTTCGATCACAATCAAGCCACCATCAAGCCTAGTTCACTTAGCGTCCTACAGAACATCGCAGATATGCTCATCCAGCACCCGGACATCAAATTGAGTATTGAAGGACATACCGATAGCGATGGCGATACCCAATCTAATCAAACCCTATCAGAGAAGAGGGCGGAAGCGGTCAAACAAGCCTTAATAGAAAGAAAAATCCAGGCCGATCGATTAAGCACCAAAGGCTGGGGAGAAAGCAAGCCATTAGCTGAAAATGATTCTACGGAAGGAAAGTCACTGAACCGTCGCGTCACTTTCATTTTACAATAACCACAAAAAACCAAAGCATGAAAATCCTTAGCAAACCCTTTTCTTTTCTTTTTATTTTTTGCCTGTTCTTAAACATCGGGTGCAAGAAAGATAAAAACAAGCCTGTTCTCGGGGACGATACTTGCGAAGTTACTTACACCATTGATGGGCAAAATAATGCTTCACAGCCCGCCGTTTGCGTCTATCTCGACGGTACCCTTCAAATGGGACTTGTAGGCTCCAACGATATCGTTATTCAACTTAATGAATTATTTGGAACGACTAGCATTCAGGCCCCCAGTGACGACCTCATCATTATTGTTGGACTGAAGGATGGCAGCCTGCGCTTGGGTATAGAAAGCGGCACCATGAATGTGACCGAGTTTAGTACTAACAAGATCAAAGGAAACTTTAGCGGAACCTTTCGGGATGTCCTCGATTTTGATATGACAGGCCCTACTTATGAACTCACCAATGGCAAGTTTGAGGCTAACTTTTGAGCGTAGTGCTTAATGCTAGACTTCAGAAGTTTTCCCCGTCCTGTCTAAGGAAACTTCTGAAGTCTTGGCCAAAGGCAGCTCATTTCAGTCCCAAACAATGTTTTTCCATCCTAAATCAAGCCTTTTTAATTTTTTTTGACATTGCAAACGATTGTTTATTTGTAATAAACAAAATTTTGCCCATATTAGATTTTTTAACTTTAATTCCTATATTTTCCAATTCTGACAAAACTTAATATTGCTAACTATTTAACCACTGTACGCCCAATTAGAACATGTTCTAAGACCATAACCAACCAAATTTGTACTTTCTAATAAATAATACCTTGTTAATTGTTACAAGACTGAGTATTTTAAGTTCTTATGTTCAATCACCTTACAGGTAACATAGGTGGATACCTTAGTCTAAAAAAAAGTAAAATATGATAGCATTGATTCTTGGTGGCGGATCTGGTTCGAGATTATACCCCTTAACAGAAAAACGTTCGAAACCAGCCGTTCCCATTGGAGGTAAGTATCGATTAGTAGACATCCCTATTTCCAATTGCTTGAATTCCGGTGTACGGCAAATGTTTGTCCTTACCCAATTCAATTCGGCCTCTCTCAACAGACACATTAAAAACGCCTACAATTTTGATTTTTTTAATACGGGCTTTGTAGAAATTCTAGCAGCTGAACAAACACCTGACAGTGCCAAGTGGTTTGAGGGAACAGCAGATGCCGTCCGACAGTGCATTCGCCATCTTACTATTCATGATTATGAGCACGTTTTGATCCTATCTGGTGATCAGCTGTATCAAATGGACTTTGGTAAGATGCTTAAGGATCACAAGGAGAAAAACGCTGATATCTCCATCGCCACCATCCCGGTGAATGCCAAGGATGCCTCAGGTTTTGGGATCATGAAAGTGAATACAGCTGGCTTGATCGAAAATTTCATAGAAAAGCCCAAAGCAGATGTGCTACAGGATTGGACATCACCTGTAGAAGCAAAATATGAAGCCTCAGGTCAAAAATTCCTGGCTTCCATGGGTATCTATATCTTCAACAAAGAGGTCTTACTGGGCCTTCTCCACGAAAATCCGGAGGCGACTGATTTCGGCAAAGAAATCCTTCCCAAGGCCATCAAACAAAACATGAAAGTGGGCTCCTATGCCTATGGTGGCTACTGGACCGATATTGGCACCATCGAATCTTTTATGGAGGCGGGCCTCAAACTAACAGATAATATACCTGATTTCAATTTCTTTGATGAAATAGATAAAATCTACACCAATTCCAGGGTACTTCCACCGGCCAAGTATTTCCGCACTAACCTGAATATGGCCTTTATCGCAGAGGGAAGTATCATCCACAATGCCACTATTGAAAAATCCGTGGTGGGCATTCGTTCTCGAATTGAGGATGATTCGCATATTTCCGATTCTATCATTATGGGAAATGACTATTATGAAACCCTTTATGATATTGAAAAATTGGCTAAAGATCAACCACCAATGGGTATCGGAAAGAATTGTACCATTCACAATGCCATTATTGATAAAAACTGTCGTATTGGAAATAACGTAAGTATCCGAGGCCACAAAGGGCTCGCAGATACCGAAACCGATACCTACTGCATCAGAGATGGCATTGTCATTCTAAAAAAAGAAGCCGTTATTTTGGATGGTAGTGTGATTGGCCAGCCAGCATCTTAGTGCTTGATTGTAGGTAGGTTCCGTCAATCAATATTTGTAGTCCGCATCTCTACCTACAAACAAGCACTAGTTGGTAGTTCTACTTTTAAGTTTGGATCTGAATATACCTTGCCATTACTAAGGCACAGGTCATTCCTTCTTTTGCAGATAGAAGGAGACTTCCTCTCTTTTTTCGGGGTAGTGTGCAAAACTCATACCAGCTTCCAAAACTCTTAAAGCATACCCATTATTAGTTATAAAAAAACTTCTTCCTCCACTGGCCACTTGCACAAAAGAAAAACTGTTTGGGTTAGAATTGTAACGACCTTGAATTGAAAAGGTAGCTCTTTCAGGCTTCTCAGCTTTTTGGGGTTGTAAGAGTTCCAGTTCGAATACAGGGTGACGATTATCGATCCTCTCGGCAGACTTAGCTAGAAAATAGCTCGGGTATTTAATGCTCTCTAGCTTGACGGTGTTTTTTGTCTTGTGTGCCCGGAAAAGAAATTCTTCAAATTCATCATCACTTAGCGGGTCTCGCAAAGTTTCCATCTGTACTTGTCTGGAGTGTTCAGGGCCATTCACTTTAAGGTACTTATTTAGAGATATACCAGCACCTTGAATGGGTCAACTCGTATCTAACAGCCAGAAACTTTCAAGTGGCCTTTCAAAGCCCTGTGATAGGAAGGTTGATTTCTTTATTGTCCTTAATGGTTTTCATCTACCTGGTGCAGATTTCACACAGGAATTGAATGTTCGAATTGTGGATGAACGTATCACACTCATGATAGGGTGGCGATTTCAGACCTTTGATAATTTTGAGAATGAAGTTGTTTAAGAATGATTTTTTGAGGCGAAATTTGAAGGAATAAGGTTCTGGGAACCGGTTTTTTCATCAGCATAGCACCGCTACGGTGATGGAAAAAGCTGTTTTCAGGTTCTTGTTCTCTCGAATTGCAGCCAATCAATCATTTTTAAACAACTTCATGTTTAAATTCTAGCCATTGTTCATCATCCGTGTAGCTAGCTTCTCCTTCCTGGTAGCTCGACGGGTGAGCATGCTTCGTATCTAGGCTGGTGAAAAATATTGACCTTCTTGGACCAACTTAGGAATGAGTTCCAAATACAGTATACATCTTGAAATATTCTTTTCCCCGCTGGCGGCGTTAAAAAAACACTCATGTAGCTAGGCTATAATCGTCTTTTTTGCCTTGCCAGCAGCGAAAATTTCTATCTCTATCTTGTATACTTTATTTAAACCTCATTCCTTATTTATTCTTCATTTCTAAGATTCTATCTTTACCGCCAAGCTTTTCATCTAATTGCAAAAAATGAACACGACACTACTTCTCATTGGGGCCATGCTATTTCCAGTCATCGTACTTATTGGCTATCGCTATTTCAGCCTACGTCAGGCTAGTAAAGGTGGGCAGGAATCTCTTTTCAAATTGCTGGCACCTATCATGGCTGCACTGGATAAAAACAAAGTACCCGATCAGGAATTGATCGATAAGTTGGCAGATAATGCCGCGGTTAGAGTTCAGCTCTACATGATATTGAAGGAATACGGTAAAACGGAGTTATTTCCAGCCCAACACTTAAATCAGCCGGCTGGAGCAGCGTCATCCTTGGTTCAGTGGTTGGTGTATGAGCATCCAGCGGGAAGCCCGCCGCAGCAAATCGAATTTGTACAGACCGTTTCACTGCAAGATATGTTAAAGGGGGAAACAAAATCTTTTCTATACTACGTATTTAAGTTTAGAATGGAGGACTCCCCACCAAAATCTGATCTCGGCTGGGTGGCGGGAGTTGCAGGCCCTTATTTAGCAGAAGATGGCCCTTATGAATACCTTCCTGGCACCAATAGCTCATTTACCGATTTCGACGCCAAAACCCCAGAAGAACATGTAAAATGGGCCCATGAATCCATGAAGAACGCCATACAGTCTGCTAAACTAGCGGAATAACTACCTTAAAAATCCCTCAGATAAAAATTACCAAAATCTAAGGACATGACCGCATTCTACTACGAAAATGAAGTGTTTACAAATGAGAACTATGCAGGCCAGGATTTGAGTGAGAAGGAATTGGTAGATTGTAAATTTGTGGGCTGTGACTTTTCCAATGCCAATGTCAGTGGCACTGATTTCATCGATTGCCAATTTGAGGGCTGCAATTTAAGTATGCTCAAGGTAGCGGGTACTGGCTTGAAAAATGTAACTTTCACCCATTGCAAATTGATCGGCATCGACTTTCAAGTTTGTAATGACTTCCTTTTGCAGTTGGTCTTTAACCACTGTCAATTAGATTTCACCAATTTCTTCCAGAAGAAATTAGCCCAAACTTCATTCTCCCATTGCAAATTAGAAAGCGCTGACTTTGCCGAAGCAGACCTAAAAGGCGCTTCTTTCGATGGAGCCAATTTGGAGCAAGCCAATTTTGATCAAACTAATCTGGAAGAAGCTGACTTCCGTTCTGCGGATAATTATCGAATTGACCCTGTTAAAAATAAGATTAGGGGAGCTAAATTCTCTAGTTATGGTTTGGCGGGATTATTGGATCGCTTTAATATTATTATCGAGTAAGCCTTTTGCCCGACACGAATTGTCAAAAGTACGATGGGCCGATGATCTAAGCCGCCCACCTCAGTCTTTCCAGTCCCTTCGTTATTTCCGTGTGGCAAGCCATGCAGCTTAACAAGCATTGTTTTCCACTACTATTGTCCCTCCCTTCTCGCCATTTTTTTATCTTGTCCAATAAAACCTTGATTCACATGCAAAAATGCCTGAGCCTTCTTACCCTTCTTTGTGGTTTCATCACTTTCTCTTATAGTCAACCACTAGATCCGAGCACCTTTGATCACCTACCTTTCCGCTTCATCGGACCGGAAGGGAATAGAGCTATCGCAATTGCTGGTGTACCTGGCGATCCCATGGTCAATTATATCGGCGCGGCCTCTGGCGGCTTGTGGAAAACAACAGATGGTGGATTAAATTGGAATCCCATTTTTGATAAACAAGGCGTCTCTTCTGTAGGTGCGGTAGCCATTGCTCCTTCCAACCCCAATCAGGTCTGGGTAGGAACCGGAGAAACCTTTGTCATTAGACCGGCACATGCGATGGGGGACGGCATTTACAAATCAATAGATGCGGGGAAGAACTGGGAAAAGATGGGATTGGAAAAAACCGGTCGAATCGGGCGGGTCGTCGTGCACCCCCACAATCAAGATATCGTCTATGCCGCCGCCTTAGGACATACTTACGGCCCACAGAAGGATCGCGGTGTTTTTCGCAGCAAAGATGGCGGTAAAAACTGGGAACAAGTACTTTTTGTCGATGAAGGTACAGGTGCTTCTGACCTGGTCATCGACCCACAAAATCCGAACGTTTTATATGCCGCTATGTGGTCGATTCACATTAATACCTGGGGGCTAAATAGTGGCGGCCCTGGAGGCGGCATCTATAAATCAACTGATGGTGGCGACACTTGGGCACCCATGACGGAAAACGGTCTGCCCGGTGGCAAGGATAATCCAGTAGGCAAAACAGCGGTAGCTATTTCGCATAGTAATCCGAATATTGTTTATGCACTCTTTGAAATAGATAGCCCAGCCCTATATCGCTCCACAGATGGGGGCAAAAGCTGGGAATTACGCACGCGCAATCACACCATTAATGAACGTGCTCCTTACTATACACGAATCGTAGTAGCCCCCGATAATCCAGAAGAGATTTACTTCTTGAGTGTAAGATTCAGTAAATCAGAAGATGGGGGCAAAACCTTGATGAAAAGACCACCGAGAGGAGGGGGAGACAATCATGATATGTGGATCGATCCCCAGCTTCCTGATCGCATGATGGTAGCCCACGATGGCTGCGCAAGTATGAGCCTCAATCGGGGTAAAAGTTTCAATCGGATCGTACTGCCCATTGCTCAGATGTATCATGTATCGGTAGATGATCAAATTCCGTACTATGTTTATGGTAATCGCCAAGATGGTTGGTCCTACCGCGGCCCCAGCAATAGCCAGCAAGGTTATATCCCCGTTGGCTTATGGCGAGGTGTAGGCGGTTGTGAAAGTGGTTTTGCCAAAGCGGATCCCAATGACAATAATATCATCTGGTCGGGATGT
>Ga0070729_10004705_pt1 | contig 14626 bp, 16 predicted proteins | sample tdDd472_FD_66725 | JGI IMG/M metagenome (GOLD analysis project Ga0070729, IMG submission 66725) | Marine sediment microbial communities from the Atlantic coast under amendment with organic carbon and nitrate - tdDd47.2 | ecosystem: Environmental > Aquatic > Marine > Coastal > Sediment | place...
CGCGTCATCGACGCCTATCTCGGTGCACATTGAGGAGGGGCGTGATGAGCGAAACCGACAACACATCCGAGACCCCGAAAAAGGAAAAGGGCATCAGTGGTTACGGCCATGGCTCCGTCGAAACGGTGATGTCCGTCGATGATGTCGCCGAACAAGCCAAGAAGTTGTCTGCAACCGCACCGAAGCCCAACGAACTCGACGCCCTGGTCAAGGGGGAGATGTTCCTTACCATCAATGGGTTGCGCGCAGGTTACGGGAAGATGGAAATTCTCCACGATCTCGACCTGCGCATTGGGCAAGGGCAGTCTCTATGCCTGATCGGACCCAACGGCGCGGGAAAGTCGACGATCTTGCATTCCATTTACGGCTTTACCAACATTTACGACGGCACCATCGTGGTGAAGGATCAAGATGTCACCAAGCTTGGCCCCAACGACAAACTCAAGCATGCGGGCATCGCTTACATCCTGCAGGACAACTCGGTCTTTCCCGACATGACCGTGGAAGAAAATTTGTTGATGGGCGGCTTTTTAAAAGACCGCACGGATGAAGCCCATGAAGCCGCAAGCCGCGTGTTCGATAAGTATTCACGCTTGAAGGAACGTCGCGATGAAAAGGCCGGTGTGCTGTCAGGCGGCGAACGGCGCTTATTGGAAATTTCGCGCGCCTTGATCATGGAGCCCGACATCTTGCTGGTGGATGAACCCTCCATCGGGTTGGAACCGCGATTTATCGACCAGGTATTCGACATCCTCGACGACCTGCAGCGTGTCGAAGGCAAGACCATTATTATGGTCGAACAAAACGCCAAGAAGGGGTTGGAGTTCGCAGATATTGGTTACGTCTTGGTCAGCGGCCAACTTGCCAAGGCGGGCGAGGGCGATCACCTGTTGGAAGACCCCGAAGTGGGGCGGCTATTCCTCGGCGGGTGAGCGCAAGCTCAGATACAACGCATACAGCCAGCCAACCCCGGTCCAGCCCAAGAAAATGTTGACGTTATAGACGGTGAACGCGGCCAGCGGTTTACGCTTATGCGCGATCAAAGTGGGCGCGAAGTAGAGTGCAAGCCCAGTGCTGCTGATCAGGGCAAACTCCAGAAAGTCGAGTATGTCGGTCCAGCTCATAGGTTAGATGAACAAATACATTACGAGGTACGCGCACAAGATTGCGACCACCCAGAACACCATCACGCCTGCGGGCGTGGTGCGGGCCAGAACACCTTTGGGATTGTGGTGGTGCGAGGCGATATCGATCACCGCGTTGACGAACAGGTCACGCACCCAGGAGCTGAAATCGATTAGCTTGGACGTAATGTCCGCTAGATGCGTGGCGATGGACACCGCGAACACCCGGTAGAACCAGTCAAAGTCCAACGTGATGGTCAGTTTGCGCTTCATCAGCGGCAACAGGACGAAGAACGCCAAGCCAGCATAAAGCAACAGCTGCAGCATCTCATAAACGTGGGCGTCGGTGTAGGGCTCATAGTCCGTCGGGAACGGCAATATGGCGTAGAGCGGCCCCGGCTGCACACCCAGCCAGATGCACAAGAATGCAAAAAACACCATCGCCGCCTTCATGTTCCAAGGCGGATCTTTGGGACGCAGGCCACTGTCTTTTTGGAAAAACACGAACCACGGGAACTTGATGCCTGCGTGCAGGAAGACGCCTGCGCTGGCGGCCATCAAGCCCAGCCACACGACCATCATGTTCATGTCGTAGGCCGCTTGGTTGGTCATGGATTTGGACACGAACCCACTGGTCCACGGAAAACTGGAAATCGCCAGTGCGCCGATGGTACCCGCGACCATGGTCAGCGGCATGGTGCGGAACAAACCGCCCAGGTCGGTGCACTTGCGTTTGCCACCGGTCATGTACATGACGGACCCGGCGCTCATCAGCAGCAGGGCTTTATAGATGATATGCGTAAAGGCGTGGGACGCCGCGCCGTTGATTGCCATTTCCGTGCCGATGCCCGCGCCAACGACCATGAAGCCCACCTGGTTGATGATCGAATACGCCAAAATGCGACGCATGTCGTTTTCAAGCAATGCGTAGATGATCCCGTAAAAGATCATGTACAGCCCAATCCAGATCAAAATTTGTTCACCCGGGAAGCCAACCAGCAGCACATAAACGGCGGTCTTGGTGGTAAACGCCGACAGGAACACGGTCCCCGACCAACTGGCTTCGGGATAAGCGTCGGGCAGCCACGCGCTCAACGGCGGGGCGCCGGTGTTGATTAAGAAGCCGATCAAGATCGCCCAGGTGGCAAAGCTGTTTGCGCCCATGGCGGTAAAGTCGATGGAGCCGGTTTCCTGGATATAGGACACCACACCGACCATCAGCACGACGCCGCCGAACAGATGCACCAGGGCGTAGCGCATCGCTGCGCGGCCCGATGCTTCGGTCTGCGCGGCCCAGATCACCATGGTCGAGCCCACGGCCATCAGTTCCCAATACATAAACACCGTGATGATGTCGCCCGCGAACGCCACGCCGATGGCGCTGCCTGCATAGGCGAAGGCGGCCGCCAGCTCGATCACGCGCTTTTGGTGCAGGGAAAACAAGCCACCGGCAAAAGCCATAATGGCGAACACCGTGGCGAACAGGCGCGACAGGTTGGAGCCTTCGACCAACTCCAACCGATAGTCGAGAAAGCCGACGGTCATCTGCACGCCGTCACCGACCTGCCAGATAGCGCCCAACGTCAACAACGGCAGCCCCAGCAACAGGACCGAACGTCCCCAGCCGCCAACGGCGGGTAGCAAGAATGCGCCGAAGATTAGGATGAAGGATGGCGAGATCAGAAGATCACTTGTCATAGTACGTGTCCTTCTTACTCAACACCAACCCCAGCGCCTTGGCGAAGATCACCATTGCAAAGCAAGTGATGAAGCCGTACCAGGAATAGAACCCGAGCGAGCCTTCAATGCCGAATTTGGAGTGGGGGTGCACCGTGGTGCCGAGCCAGGTGACGAACGCCAGCAACGCGATGCCGCAGACCCACAGAAGTTTGATCGTTACCGGTTTGACCAGCCAGTGTTGCGGCGCGCCGTTGACGTCGAGCAATGGCACGTCCTTTTCCGGCTCGGTATTGGGATTGTTTTTGGGGTCGTCGGTCATGACTTAACCTCCCACCAAAGCGCGGCCGAGCGCCAAGGGCACATCGGGGAAGAAGAACAGCAATATGGTGCCCAGCGCGGTGAAGCAGAGCGCCAATACCACCGCCACAGGGGCTTCACCGTGATTGTCGTATTTGTGATAAGGATCGTCCTCGGGGCGCGGCTTTTGCTCTTTGAAAAACGCGGCGTAGACGATGGGCAGGAAGTAACCCGCGTTCAACAGCGTCGAGGCCACGATGATCAAGATGGCGAACGCTTCGCCGGTCTCAAGCGCGCCCGACAGGATATACCACTTGGAAATGAAGCCCGCCGTCGGTGGGATGCCGATCATCGACAGCGCGCCGATGCCGAACGCCGCCATGGTGAACGGCATGCGTTTGCCGATACCGTCGAGCTGGCTGACCTCGGTCTTGTGCGCGGCGGTGTAGATCGAGCCTGCGGCGAAGAACAGCGTGATCTTGCCGAATGCGTGCGCCGCGATGTGCATAACCGCACCGACGATGGAGATAGGGGCGAGGATCGCTGTGGCCAGGATGACGTAACTCAACTGGCTGACCGTCGAATAGGCCAAGCGGCGTTTGAGGTTGTCTTGGCGCAGTGCAATAATCGATGCGGCGATAATGGTGAAGCCCGCGATGAACAGCAGCCAATCATCGCTGTGTGCCGTGTTTAGCATGTCGAGGCCGAAGATATAGACCACCACCTTGACGACGGAAAACACACCGGCTTTCACGACTGCCACGGCGTGCAGCAGGGCGCTGACCGGGGTCGGGGCAACCATGGCGGCGGGCAGCCAGCGATGCACCGGCATCAGGGCGGCTTTACCAATGCCGTACATGTACAGCAACAACAACACGGCCAGTTCCGGGCCTTGGACCTGTCCGGCGAGAATGCCGCCTTCGACGAAATCCAGGGTGCCAGTAAGGTTGTAGGTCCACAGCATGGCGAGGAACAAGAATCCGATGGATGTCGCCATCAAGATGCCCAGATATACACGCCCGCCGCGGATCGCTTCGGGCTTGCCCGAATGTGTGACCAGCGGATATGTGGAGATCGTCAGCACTTCATAGAACAAGAACAGCGTCAGCAGGTTGCCTGCGTATGCGATGCCCACGGCGGCGGAGATGGCGATGGTGAAGCAGACGTAAAAGCGCGTCTGGTTGCCTTCCTTATTGCCGCGCATGTAGCCGATGGAATAGACCGTGTTGATGATCCATAGACCCGAGGCGATCAGCGCGAACAATTGGCCCAAGGGTTCCACCGTCAGGGTGACGGCCAGCCCCGGCAACATGGTGAACAAATCGACCGAGGGCCGCGCGCCGTCCAGGACTTCGGACGTTAGGCTGGCGACCAGGATGAATTCCGCGACCGCCGTGACCAGGGATACGGTTTCGCGCAAATTGCGGTTGCGCTCGCCCATCCACATGACCAACAAACCGCCGATCAACGGCAGGATAACGGCAAGCTGAATGGCCTGGGCTTCGCTGAGATACGAGAACAGCATCTAGTAGCCCCCCATCAACTGTTGGGCGGCGGCATGCGCCAAGTCCAGGGTAAAGGTCGCGTTGGCGCCGAAGTAAATCGCCAGCGCAGCCAAAACCCAAGTGGGCAACAGCATGCTCAACGGCGCTTCGCGGGTGTTTTGCAATGGCGTTTGAGGTTGACGTAAATACGCCACTTCAAACACGCGCCAGATGTACATGACGGCCAGCAGGCTGGACAGCAAGATCAATGCCGCCAAGGGCCACATATCAACTTCCAGAGACGCACTGACCAACTGCCATTTGCTGACGAAGCCGGGTGTCAGGGGCACGCCAATCAAACCCAGTCCGGCGATGACGAACGCCGCCATGGTCATGGGCATGCGCTTGCCGATGCCTTCCAAGTCTTTCAAGGTGACCGCGCCGGTGGCATACACCACCGCACCGATGGCCATGAAGGCCGTACCCTTCATCAGGGCGTGGTTAAACATGTGAATGACGCCACCGGTGATGCCTGCTTCGGTCGCAAGGGCGATGCCCAGAACGATATAGCCGATCTGCGCAATGGACGAGTACGCCATCATGCGCTTGACATTTTCCTGCCAGATCGCCGACAGGCTGGCGAGGAACATTGCCGCCAGCGCCATGATGATCAGCACGGGTTGCAGCGGGAAGCTTTCAAACAGATCGACGGCGCCGAATACCGTGAACATAATGCGCAACAGGATATACGCCGATACCTTGGTCGCCGTTGCCGCCAAGAACGCCGTCACCACGCTGGGCGCGAAGGTATAGGCGTTGGGTAGCCACATATGCAGCGGGAATAGGGCCAGCTTCAAGCTGATGCCGACGGTGAGGAACGCCAGGGCCGCGTGAATGGTGCGGGTGTCTTCAACGGCCGGCATGATGGTCTTCAGATCGGCGATGTTGAGCGTGCCGGTGACTTGGTACATCAGGCCGACGCCGATGATGTAGAACGTCGCGCCGATTGTGCCCATGATCAGGTAGCGGAAAGACGCCGTCAGCGCGCGGCGATCATTGCCCAAAGAGATCAGCACATATGACGATAAGCTGGAAATTTCCAGGAATACGAATAGGTTGAACGCATCGCCCGTCACCGTGATGCCGAGCAAGCCCGACAGACACAAAAGCAACATGGTGTAGAAAAGATAGATGCGATCGCGGCGGATTTCCTTTTCCACGCTGCGTTTTGCGTAGGGCAGAATGATGGCACCGATGGCCGCAACGATGACGACGACAAAGGCCCCGACCGGGTCGAGTACGTATTCGATGCCCCAGGGTGCATCCCAACCGCCGATGCGATAGACCGCCTGGCCGTGTTCCATCACGGTGTCCATAAGCTTGAGCGCGATGGCGAACACGGCCCACGACACGGCGGTGGCCAGCGACCATGCGCCGCCAGCGCTGCGCAAGAGTACGCACACCGGAGCCGCCAGCAGTGGCACCACGACCAACAGGATCAGCCATGGATCGGACTCGGGGATCATGCGATGTCCTCCTCGTCGTGCTCGATGGCTTGAATTTCATCTTCTTCAATGGTGCCGTAACTGTGATTGATGCGCACCACCAAAGCCAAAGCCAGAGCCGTCGTGGCGACGCCGACCACGATGGCGGTGAGGATCAAAACATGAGGCAGTGGGTTGCTGTAGACGTCGATACCGTCTTTCAGGATCGGGGCAGAGCCCCCATCGACTTTGCCCATGGAGATATAAAAGACGAACACGGAAACCTGAAAAATGTTCAGACCCACGATCTTCTTGATCATGTTGTGTTGGGCGATCACGACGTAGAATCCCGACATCATCAAGACGATGACAACCCAGTAATTCAACAGACCCGCATAGTCCTTAAGGCTTGACCAATCAAACATTACGAATGGTCTCCCTTGCGGAAAGGCAACTCATTGCTGGAATGACCAGAGAAGGTGTAGAAAATTGTGATCATCGCGCCCGTTACCGTCATGCCGACACCGAGCTCGACCAAGAAAATACCGAGATGCTGTCCACCATAATGGGTTTGCGCCAAGACGTTGTAGTTGAGAAATTCTCCGCCCAATAGCATCGTCACAATGCCGGTGCCGCCATAGAGCAAAACGCCAAGGGCCAGTATGGTGCGGCTGACGGCGGAAGATATGGTCTTGCGCGCGACGCGCACGCCAAAGATGAGTGCATAGAGAATGAACGCAACGGCGAAGATGACGCCGGCCTGGAAACCGCCACCGGGCCCGAAGTCACCGTGAAACTGAACGTAGAGCGCGAACAGCAAGATCAACGGGATCAGGAGCTTGGCAATAACGCGCAACAGGACCTTTTCGATCATCATGAGGGCGTCTCCTCATCTTTAGGCGCTGCTTCGTTCTCAGCTTGGTTAGCGTCTTCGTCTTCGCGACGGCGGCGCGCATTGATCGACCCCGGCATCGTGGAGCCTTTCGAACGCCCGATGATCACCAACACGCCGATCGCAGCGGTGAACACCACGGCGGTTTCGCCCAAGGTGTCGAAGCCGCGATAGCTGGCCAGCACGGAGGTTACGATGTTGGGCGGACCGACTTCATGCCCGGACTTTTCGATGTAGCGATTGGCGACATGTTGATGGATCGGCGCGTTTATGTCGCCGTAACGCGGCATGTCGAACGTGCCGTAAACCAAAACGCCGCCGGTCACCAAGACCAGCACCAACGCGAAGGGAGAGGGCTTTTTATGGACCTTTTCCTCGTCCGCGGTCATGGCCAGGGTGCCGAGCATCAGCACAGTCGAGATGCCAGCCCCCACGGCGGCTTCGGTAAAGGCGACATCGACCGCGTCCATCACCACGTAGAGCACGGCGGCGAATAGGGAGTAGATACCGCTGAGCATCACCACGGCAAACAAATTGCGCAGCTTCACCAGCCAATAGGCCGTGCCCGCCATGAACAGCAGTAAGGCGACGACGATCAGGTGTTTGACTACGATTTCGATGACCCGGCCTCCTTCTTCTGAACGGCGTCGTCTATTTCTTCCGATGTCGGGCCGGGGTTCACGCCGCCATGAATGGCGGCGCGGGCGAGGGCGAAGGTCGTTGTTGGTGATGTGAAAAAGATGAACAGAAAGATCAAACCGAGTTTCACGACGACGATCCATTCGTCCGCTTGGAACATCAATCCGATCAAGATCAGGTTGAGCCCTAAGGTGTCAACCATGCCTGCGCCATGCATGCGTGAAAACACGTCGGGCAGGCGAATGATACCGATGACGCCGATGATCGTGAAGAACGCTCCGCCCAATACACAAACCCAGCTTAACCAATCGGCAATGGACATGGGGCCTGCCATGATGTCGAGAAAATCCAGCATCATACGTCTCCCTCGTCCGGGCCTTCCTGAGGATGGCCGAGATCGCGGAATTTGACGAACTTGGAAACGGCAATGGTGCCGACGAAGTTGATCAGGGCATACAGCAATCCGATGTCGAGAAAATCCGGGCGCCCATCTAAAAAACCGTATATGGCAATCAACACGACGGTGAGCGTGCCGGTGACGTTGACGGCTAAAATGCGGTCGAACACGGTTGGGCCGATCAGGGCGCGGATCATGCTGAGCGTCATGGAAATCAACACGACCAAAGCGGCAATGGATTCAAGGACGAGGGGCGAATTCACGACGCATCCTCCCGCCCTTTGTCGATTTTTGTGCTGGCGATGTAGGGATCTTTGGCGATTTCTTCGGCTTTGAGGCGGGCGTCTTCGGCGGCTTGGGCTTTTGTCATGCCCTCCATGGCCGTGCAGCGCCGATCCATCTCACCAGTTTCCACGCCTTCGCGGAAGCTGCGGTTCAGGGCGTGAACTTCGAATATGCCGTCTTCTTCCATGGTCATGGTGACGGTGCCCGGGGTCAGCGTGATGGAGTTTGCGTAGGTCGTGCGCCCCACGTCGCTGAGTTGTGTCGAGCGGGTCTTGAAGATATGCGGCTCGATCTTCATGTTCGGGCTGAGGATGATTTTCGCCGTTTCCCAGTTGGATACGACGATTTCCTTAATGAGCCAGGGAAAATACATTGGCGCCCGCAGTCCCAGGTGAACGGGGTGGCCTTCATGGTCGACGACATCCATGCGATGCGCGATCCAAACGGTCAGAATCACGGATGCCAAGCCAAGGCTGAGGAGCAGGGGCTCGAAGTAGCCGGATAACAGCAACCAAAGTATGGCCAAAGCTGCGCCAAGTGATATGGCGTGCAACACGTTTTGTCGCTCCTTCATTGAACCCATCGTCCTCTCGAAAATAGGTGGAAGCCATTGAAGAGGCAAGCAATATCGGGATAAATCGCGAGAATTCTCACATTACGATAAGAACATGTCGAAGATACAGGACATGGTGTATCTTGGAGGGTATGATCATTCGTTATGAGACGTTTTTTTGTAAGAATCGATAGCTACTTGTTTGCCGTTCTCGGTGTGGTTGGCTCGATTTTGGGGACACCGAGTCTTTACGCCGGTGATTCGCACCCCAGCGCTTTCGATCAAGCGATGATGTTCAAGGTCGCGCCACTTGTGATTGACACTCAAGACGGGCGCGTTATTCCGTTTAACGTGGAGTTGGCGAATTCGTCGGCCGAACACCGGCGCGGTCTGATGTTTCGTGAGCATCTGGACGAAAACAGGGGCATGTTGTTTGATTATCACGTACCCCGATATGTCAGCATGTGGATGAAAAACACCCTTATTCCCTTGGATATGCTGTTTGTCGGGGCCGATGGACGCGTTGTTCACATCGCGCCCAACACGACCCCGAAATCGACCGAAATCATTACCGCGCCGGTTCAGGCGCGCTATGTGTTGGAAATTGTTGCCGGGAGCGCAAAACGCCTCAATATCGGGATTGGGGATCGACTGCATCTCGTCAATCCGTAGGGTGCGGGCCATAAAAGTTGTATTCTGCGCTTTTTAGGGTTGCTTGTGGGGCTGCGAACCCATAAGAAAACGCCTAGTCGGGGAGTGGCGCAGTCTGGTAGCGCATCTGGTTTGGGACCAGAGGGTCGCAGGTTCGAATCCTGTCTCCCCGACCATTTACACGGAACTTCGATATTGAGGGGATGTTGAAGGCCGGGGCCTGCTTAGCGTAGGCTTATCGTGTTGAAGTTTAATATTGGGGATGTTTATCCATGGCGAACGCACGAATCTACCGTCCGGCGAGAAACGCAATGCAATCGGGCAAGGCGCGCATGAAAAAGTGGATTTTGGAATTTGCGCCCGCACAAGCCAAGACCGTCGACCCCTTGATGGGGTGGATCGGGTCCGGCGATATGCGCGCCCAGGTCAAGCTGCGCTTCGACAGCCAAGAAGAGGCGCAGGCTTACGCTGAACGCGTCGGTCTGAATGCGGAAGTCATGCCGGTGCATGAACCGAAGCTGGTCATGAAGTCCTACGCCGACCGCTTTGCCTTCAATAGAGTCCGTTAACCTTTCCCGGCCCCTATACATGTGCATGGGGGCCTCCACGGCCCCGTAGCTCAGCTGGATAGAGCACCAGACTTCTAATCTGACGGTCGCTGGTTCGAATCCAGCCGGGGTCGCCAATTTTTCCCACAATTTAAGAATATTGGATCGTTTCCGCCGGGGCGGAATGCTACCGGTTCGAACCGGGTTGACCAGATGCACGAGCAGTCCTACCGTGTGTGTCATCTGTGCCTCACAGCGGCCAGACGATCAGCAGCAGGGGGATGCTGACCGCCACCACCAGCACCTCAAGCGGCAAGCCGAGCTTCCAATAGTCCCCGAAGCCAAAGCCACCGGGGCCGAGGATCAGGGTGTTGTTCTGGTGTCCGATGGGGGTGAGGAAGGCGCAGGAGGCGCCGATCGCCACCGCCATCAGGAAGCTGTCGGGGTTTACGCCCAATGCGGCGGCGATGCCGATGGCGATGGGGCACAACACGGCCGCCGTGGCGGCGTTGTTCATAACGTCGGACAGGAACATGGTGGTGATCAGAACCACCGTCAGCGCCACGACGGCATTGCCCTGCGCGACGGTCTCGACCAGAAACCGCGCCAACACATCGGCAGCTCCCGTGGCCTGCATCGCGCCGGCAACCGGGATAAGCGCCGCCAGCAGCACGATCACGGGCCAGTCGATCGATGAATAAACCTGTCGCGGCGGCACGGTGCGAAACAGCATCGAGGCGATCACGCCCAGCGTGAAGGCCGCCGCCGCGGGCAGCAAACCGGCAGTGACGATGCCCACGGCCCCCAGCATGATCGCGCCCGCGATGATGGCCATCCGCTTGTCGGGAATGCGCAATTCACGTTCGCCCAAGGGAACGCAACCGGTGTCATTAATGAAGTCGGCCATCACCTCGGACGGGCCCTGCATTAGGAGCAGATCGCCTGAATTCAGCCTGAGCGTTCGCAGGCGCGCCTTTGGCGTGCGGCCCTCGCGCGATACGGCGAGAAGGTTAAGACCGTACCGCGTGCGCAGCCGTAGGTCGCTGGCCGAGCGCCCGACGATTGTGGAGCCCGGCAGCACAGCCAGTTCGCGCAGAACGATATCCTCGTCGTGCTTCGCATCGTTCTCGGCGCCGTCTTTGTCCTTGCCGTCCTGGCCCTTGTCATTCTCCGCTGGGACCGATGGGGGCGTCTGCTTCGCCTCGGGTTTTTCCTTCTTTTCCTCGTCGCTTGCGGGCGGCACTTGCTCTTCCAGCTTGATGCCGAAAACCGATAATGTTTCAGCCAAGGCATCGACATCGGCTTTCAGCGCCAGAATGTCACCTGCGCGGATGTGCCGTCCGCCGTGGGGCGCGGTGATGCGCACATCGTTGCGCACCAGCCCGACAATCTGCGCGCCGCTATCATCGAGTTCGCTTTCGAAAGCGCGCAGGGTCAACCCGACGGCCTTGCAGTCTTCCGGCACACGAACTTCGGTTAGGTAACTTCCTGTTTCGAATCCCCCGTCAGCCATCGGCTTGCGCGTGGGCACGAGACGCCAGCCGACGAGCACGACGAACGCCACGCCCACCAGGGCCACAGCCACACCCACGGGGGCGAAGTCGAACATGGCAAAATGGCCCAACCCCGCCTCGTTACGGAAGCCCGAGACGATAAGGTTGGGCGGTGTGCCGATCAGCGTGGTCATGCCGCCAAGAATGGTGCCGAAGGCCAGTGGCATCAGCACCTGTCCAGGCGTCAGATTCAGCCGTCCCGAAACCTGCACGGCAATTGGCATCAGGAGCGCCATGGCGCCGACGTTGTTCATGAACCCCGACAGCAGCGCACCAAGGCCCATCAGCGCAGCCATGCTGCCCAGTCGTCCCCCTTCGCGCGGCAGGACAGAGCGCGCAAGCCAGTCCACAGCGCCCGTGCTCTGCAGACCCTGGCTCAGGACCAGCACGCAGGCCACGGTGATCACCGCTGGATGGCCGAAGCCTGCAAAGGCATCAGCCACCGGCACAAGCCCAACGATGACGCCGACCATCAACGCCAGAAGCGCCACGGTGTCATGCCGCAATCGGCCCCATAGGAACAGCGCCATAGTGGCGGCAAGGATGGTGAAGATGAAGATCTGGGGCGTGGTCATTTGGGCGTCTCGCACAGTTGCATTGCCCCAATAGGACCAGAGCAACGGCTTTCTTTCAAAGGGAATTGTTTCGACAACGCCCCGGCGGAAGCCTTCTCTTCAAAATCGTCAAGGCCGAACGCGCCTGGCGGACCCGCATCCAATGGATTTTTAAGAGGTCACGTCGGCCGTTGAACGGCTATCCATGAGCATTGAGAAGATCACAGTTGCCGACGAACTTTCCAGTGCCCATCTCTGTCCGGCACGGGTCGCCACCACTTTCTCAGGCATTTTAAACAATATCTTGTGAGCTTGGGGTTATGTATTTCCACATACGTATTCCGCACGCGATTAAGGGTGTGGCTGCTACGGTTTCACTTCACTTTTCAGGTTAAAAGGCGCATAATAACTAAGTCGAAAGTTTCGTGAATCCGCGTGTTCTCCCGTCAAGGTGGGACTGGACAGTGAAGTGAGCGAGACAGACGGCAAAGAGAGGCCCCCGCTATCATCGACGGGGGCTTTCTCTGTGTGATTGCCGTCACCTGCACCCTCCAAAGAAACAGAGAAACCCCACTCAGGCCCTATAGCGGCTCACACAAATCAATCAAGAACGCTGCTTCGACAATATCGTTTTTGGTGCGATCCTGCTGCGATGAACTGGTATGTTTGTGCCTTTACATTACGAAGAGATTGGAGTCGAAATGAGCGCCGCACTTACCTTGATGGCAATCGGGTTCTTGGTTGGTTTCGCTTGGGGGTTTAGAAGCCCCGCAAATTACTGCCATCTCGGCTCGGAAGGGGCAAAGTCGTTTGGCAACCGCCTCGGTAGCGGCATCATCAATGGCGTCATTGTTGGCGGCCTCGTCGGTATTGTGTCGTACATTGCATTTGGCCAGGCATAGCCGCACCGGACATTTTATAAAACGGGGACACAAAACGAATTAAACCGTGCTCACCTTCGCGTCTGGGGGCATTCTGTTTTTAATTCGTATTGTGTTCCCGCGACGCCCGGCAATAACGACTTTCTGGACTGGGCCGAACAGCTTGTCGGTCGGACACAGAAACCCGGAAAACGAGGACCGAAACCTGCTGGTACGAAGCCGGGTAACGGAGAGATCATGAGCCTGTGATACGTTCCAATGTTCGTCTTTCTTAAAGTCTCTCTGGGCGTTAAGCTTATCCATACGATCATATTCACTTGAAAACCATGTGCAGTGCGATGGCTGCTGGGGGCGAAGACTATGGATGGCGCTGCGTCGCTTTCAAAAAAGTGGGACCTCATTCGGTATGTGCTTGTCATTCCGCGTCCCGTCGGTGCGGTTTGCGTGGCGTTTGGCGTGGTCGTGTTTATTGGCTATTCCTTTCACATTGAGCCGGTTTTTCGCCCTGTACCCAATGGTCCCGCGACCAATCCCTTAACGGCTTTGAGTATCGTTCTTTTGGGATTGGGATTGAGTGTTCGTACGGCCCAACACGGCATTTGGTGCCAGCGGCTGTTATCCATTTGCGCGGCCGCCATTACGTTCGCCCACTTACTCGACATGTACTTCGGGACGAATTTGTCGTCCCTGATAACCCCATTTTACGACACGGTCATGGCGGAACTGGCAATTGGAAAGGACAATGCCATGGGGGTGAATTCAGCGCTGATGCTGTTCACCATTTCCCTTGCGATTTTGTTCCACAATGTCCGCAAGCCAACCATATCGCAGGTTCTATCCTTTTTGGCGCTTGGCTTTCCGATGGTGTCGTTCACCGGTTATGCATACGGGATCAGTAATTTTTATGGTCAGATGTCCCTGGTTACCGCAACGCTCGGGTTCTTCCTCTCCGTCGGTGCGTTGGCGATGACCGCGCATCGTGGCGCCGTGAAAGCCATTTTGAGCCCCTATATCGGCGGGCGCATAGCCCGCATACAGGTTCTGTTCGGATATGTGGTGCCGTTTTTAATGGGCTTTCTGGTGGTCAAAACCCTGGTCACCAGCAGCAGTGGCAATATGTTCGGTCTGTTCGTGATTGCGGTGAGTTGGTTCATCATCGTTTTGGTGTGTTATAGCGCCATCATCCAAGAACAAGTCGATAGCAAGCGTCGCGCGGCAGAACGGGCCTTGTCCTTTCTGGCGTTGAACGACCCATTGACGCGGCTGCCCAACCGCAGAAAATTTTTCGATATCGGTGCGCGGGAAATGGAGCGCGCCCTTCGTTCCGGCACGGAGCTATGGGTTTTGATGATCGACTTGGATCATTTCAAGAAAATCAACGATACGGGCGGCCATGCGATGGGCGACAAAGTCCTGGTAAGCGTCGGGGATATTCTCGCCAATTCAATCCGTTCGGTCGATGTGGCCGGACGGATCGGTGGGGAAGAATTCGCCGTTTTGCTTTCCGACACCTCCTGCGCGGGGGTGAACAGGGTTGCCGAGAGCATCCGTATCAATATCGAGGGGATGGAGGTGGAGGGTTGGACGGATGTGCACGGCTCCGT
>Ga0070729_10004707_pt1 | contig 14624 bp, 13 predicted proteins | sample tdDd472_FD_66725 | JGI IMG/M metagenome (GOLD analysis project Ga0070729, IMG submission 66725) | Marine sediment microbial communities from the Atlantic coast under amendment with organic carbon and nitrate - tdDd47.2 | ecosystem: Environmental > Aquatic > Marine > Coastal > Sediment | place...
GAAAAACTTCCAGACCGTTGGGAAGCACGTGGGCGTCAAGGGCATGCGCTTGCATCGGCACGCAGAGCAGGGTCAGAAGCAGCATTGCCGGTATCATGGTACCAGTAAAGGTATAGAGAAATTTTTTCCTGATTGACATGCGTGTGTCCGGTTGTTTGAATAAGAATCGCCGGGCGGCAACGGGGATGGTGTTTTCCCTGTCTCTAATGGAAGCGCCCGGAGTGTTTACGCTCATGTGTTGTAAACGCTCGGTAAGTTTATAACAGTTGCCTGATTACAACTTCATAAAATTAGTATCTCCGAGATGGGGTGTCAATCAAAATGTTCAGTGCCGCCCGTATACAGGGTACAATAATGGCATTACATCTTGTGCGGGATTCGAAAGCTTGTTATAGTATAAAATCATGATGGACATCTGGAACCGCGATATGAGCAAGGCTTGGCAGGCTGCGCCTTGAGCTTAGAAAGTTATGTTTGCATGGACCAACCCAAAACAATTCGATTTGTTCCGGCCCGTTTTCTTGAAAGTTTCATCGCTGTTGCACGTGAGCTGATTTTCAGACCCGCGATGTTTTTTGAACAGTTGCGTCCAAGTGGATCACTATTCGGGCTGCTCACTTTTCTCAGTGTGTGTCTGTTTTTAAGGTGGTTGTTTGTAGCGAATGTGATCGGAGCAACTCTGCCTCTGTTCGCTGCATTCTTCGTTTCCTGGGTTGTTTCCGCAGTGCTGGGTGCTGTCTGTCTGCATGTAGTGCTGGTATCGCCGTTGTTTAATGTTCGCCTGCCCTATGAGGCCACACTGAGTGTTATCGCTTATGCCTGCATTGTTGATCTTGTGGCCTTTATTCCATTGATTAATATCATCGCTAATATGTACGGCCTCTGCCTTATGTATATCGGTTTTAAGGTTATCCATCGATTGACTGCACGTCGTGCGGCAGTTGCAGTTTTTTTGGTTGTGTTGTTCATCGGTATCATCAGGCTTATGATGATACGGTTCACCGCGCCTGAGTGGTTGGACAGCATGATACAGATTATTGAAAGCAGTAGTATTCCCGCCTAAGCGCGGGGCCCGCCCTCATTCCTGCAGCGTATTGTAGGTTAACCCTCACGTTTGTTTCTTGTTCTTGCTTTGGCGCAAACGTTAATAAATGAATTCATAGGCTTCAAAAAAAGCCCCTTTACTGCAGGGCGCTTATTCCTGCTCCAGCACGACTACACAACGGCAGTGCAGATAGAGCATTTTTTTGCGTTTAGGCTCAGAGAGGCAAGGGGCACGTCAGGGTTAGGTGAAGTTTTGCGAATTAGTCAGGTTTAAGCGTTTTCCGGCTCATCTTCATTCTCTTCATGCTTGATGATACCGGAAAAAGAGATTTTTTGAAACGGCAGCATGGCCAGTCCCAGCATGACGATCGGCACCAGTTGAAAAAAATGAAGTAGAATCGCATAGGCGCCGGCATCCGCCTGTGAAACACCGAAGTTTGTCAGGCCGAGCGTGCAGGCGTAGTGGTAGGTTCCGATGAATCCGGGGGCTGCGGGCAGCATGACGCCAAGTGAAATGATGAGCATAATGGCATAGCCGTTGATAATTGATAAATCAAAACCAAAGCCCAGGAAAAGTATGTAGGCGGAAAGTCCTAAAAGTGCCCAGAGAAGCACTGATAGAAAGAAAACGTACAGGGTTTTGCCGATATCAGGCAAAATCTGCAATCCGTCGATAAATGAATGTGCAAGCCGGTTGAGCGGTTGTGCAAATTTTTCAGGGAATATTTTCAGTATAGCATCAATTATTTTAATGGAGGAATCACGTTTTATCGCCATAATTATCAAAATGATAAAAAGAGATACTGAAACCGCCAGCATGACCATGCCCCCTTGAAGTACTTTTGGAGGCAGTTCAATCTTCAAAAGAACGATAAACATGAACAGCATCAGGGCCAGCAGGTCAAACACCCGCTCAACAATGATGGTGGCCATGGAAGCCGACATTTTGACGCCGCTGCGTTTTTTGACCAGGTAGGGCCGGGCGAATTCACCCAGGCGGGCCGGCAGGACTCCGACTGCCATGAATCCGATCGAACCGAGAACAAAAAGCGTTTTTTGATCGTAACTCACCAGCGTTTCCAGTATCTTGCCCCAGCGGTAGCAGCGCAGATAATGCGCGCTGATAACGATAAGTACCACCGGGATGATGTAAAAATAGTTTACTGATGTAATACTTGAGGTCAAAGCTGTGAAATCTATCCCGCGGAAAGCCAGATAAAGACAAACACCGCTAATTAGCACGCCAAAAACAATATTTTTTTTCATGAGAGGCTTTCTCTGTGTTTTATCCGTTGTCGGTACTGTCGTTATAAATCAGGCGAACCTCTTGGAACGCCCGTGCTTTTTTGTCTGCTAATCGAAGTATATTTTTTAATAAGAGCATTTCTGTAATTTTAATCAAGGTATTACGTTAAATTTCCGAAAAGAATTAAGTGCTTGTTAGATACCCGTAAGTCTGGCTACTGAATGGTAGGTGCAGGAGCATCTATTAGCGAACATAGAAATATAATAAAAATGGTTTTTTTGCAACTTTTTGTCAAAGATTGTTTAAAACAGTTTCTAATAAAAACTTTACAAAAGATAAGGCCATATTACAATAAAATTAGTTTTGTAATGGCCGTATAGTAACCATGCGGGCCGCATGGTGTTATGTAACTTCTTATTCGGGAATAGTAATGGCGGAAAAAATCGGCGAACTGCTTGTCTCTAAAAATATTATTACCAATGAGCAGCTTGAAACGGCCCTGAAGGATCAAAAACAGCGGGGCGGTCGGATAGGCTCAGCCCTGAACCGGCTTGGTTTTGTAACAGAAAGTGAGTTGTTGCAATTTTTGAGTGAGCAATACAGCGTGCCCTCCATCAAGCTGTCTGAATTTACGATTGATCCCGATGTGTTGAAAATTATTCCCGACGAAGTCGCATCCAAATATCATGTCATGCCGCTTTCGGTTAAAAACTCTAACCTGATTGTGGCCATGAGTGATCCTTCAAATATTTTTGCGCTTGATGACATCAAGTTTCTTACCGGATACCGGGTCGAGCCGCTAATCGCGGCCGAAGGGGCAATTTTAAGCGCGATTGACACCTATTATAAAACAACCACCGCTGGTTTGGGTAATTTGCTGGATGAGTATAATGTTGAAGATGTTAATCTTGTTGAAGAGACTGAAGAGATTGATCTGAGTTCGCTGGAGAAAGCCAGCGAAGATGCTCCGGTTGTTAAGCTGGTGAATGCAATATTGACCGATGCCGTCGCTAAAGGCTGTAGTGATATTCACATTGAAGCCTATGAAAAATCATTCCGGGTCCGGTTTCGCATTGACGGCAGTTTGTATGAGCTGATGCGTCCGCCGATCAGCATGAAAAATGCGATTGTGTCGCGTTTAAAAATCATGGCCCGGCTCGATATTGCCGAACGACGGCTGCCGCAGGACGGCCGTATTAAACTGAAAATGGGCAAGGGCCAGGAAATGGATTATCGGGTCTCGGTACTGCCTACGCTGTTCGGTGAAAAAGTGGTATTGCGGCTCCTTGATAAATCAAATCTGCAGCTTGACATGACAAAACTTGGTTTTGATCCTGAGCAGCTAGTTGGTTTTCAGCATGCCATTCATATGCCCTACGGTATGGTTCTTGTTACCGGTCCCACCGGAAGCGGGAAGACCACCACGCTGTATTCGGCACTTTCGGAACTGAATAAAGTATCAGAGAATATTTCAACTGCAGAGGATCCTGTGGAATTCAACCTGGAAGGTATTAACCAGGTGCAGATGCACGAAGAGATAGGTCTTACGTTCGCAAATTCGCTGCGTTCGTTTTTGCGGCAGGATCCCGATATTATTCTGGTCGGGGAGGTGCGTGATTTTGAAACTGCTGAAATTGCTATTAAGGCCGCGTTGACCGGCCATCTTGTTTTGAGTACGCTGCATACCAATGATGCGCCCAGCACGATTAACCGTTTGCTGAACATGGGCGTTGAACCCTTTCTGGTTTCTTCGTCGCTCAATCTGGTTGTTGCCCAGAGGCTGGCTCGCAAGGTATGCTCCACTTGCCGTGAGCCGCTCGAGACTACCCGGGAGCAGCTGGAAAAATTGGGATCTATACCCGAGGATCTTGTGGATCCAATAAGCCTCAGCCAGGGCAAAGGGTGCGACATGTGCAGTGATACCGGTTATAAGGGACGTATTGCGTTGTATGAGGTTATGCCGATGCAGGACGCATTGAAGGAGCTTGTTTTGCAGGGCGCTTCGGCCATGGAGATAAAACGGGAGGCCGTAGAAGGCGGCATGAAAACTCTGCGCCGCAGCGGCATCAATAAACTGCTTGCAGGCACGACAACAATTGAAGAAGTGTTAAAAACAACGATTCATGATGATAAGTAAGCTGTTGCGGATGCAGAATACGTTTGCATGTCTGTCTTAGACAGATAATCCTGCATGGAAAATCTTTCTTACAATTAAAACAGATTGCCACAGTGCGAAACGGGAGTAACGACTATGCCGATGTATATATGGAAGGGCACAAATTCACAGGGTAGAGTTCGAAAAGGTGAAATCGAAGCCAAGGACCAGGCATCTGCGCAGCAGCTGCTGAAACGGCAGAACATCTCTATAACCAGCGTTAAGCCGAAGCCCAAGGATATTCTTGAAAATGTAGAATGGCTGCAACCCAAAGTTTCAACCAAGGATTTAATTCTTTTCACGCGGCAGTTTTCTACCATGATTGATGCCGGTCTTCCGCTGATGCAGGGGCTCGAAATCCTTGCCACCCAATGTGAAAACCCAACGTTCAAGAAAATTCTGTCTCAGATAAAGAATGATGTTGAGGGTGGCTCAACGTTTTCAGATTCCCTGCAAAAGCATCCCAAGGTGTATGATAAGTTATATTGCAACTTGGTGGCAGCCGGGGAGCTTGGCGGTATTCTGGATACCATTTTGCAGCGGTTGGCAGCCTATATTGAAAAGAATGCCAAGCTTGTTGCCAAAGTTAAGGGCGCTATGGTCTATCCTGCTGTTATTGGCGTGATTGCCGTTTTGGTTGTTCTTGTTATGCTTATTTTTGTTATTCCGGTGTTTGCCGAAATGTTTGAGTCTTTTGGCGGCGAACTGCCCGGCTTGACACAGGGGGTTATGGATCTGAGCGATTTTTTGATTGCGCACTGGTGGAAGATGGGAATTGTAGGTGGAGTACTTGGGTTCGCTTTTGTGAAGTTTAAAAAAACCGACCGGGGCGAGTGGCTGTGGGACCGGCTAACATTGAATATGCCGCTTGTCGGCCCGTTGCTTAGAAAGGTTGCGGTTGCTAAATTTACCCGCACACTCGGCACCATGCTGTCAAGTGGCGTGCCGATTCTGGATGGTCTTGATATTGTTGGGAAAACAGCTGGCAACCGGCTTATCGAAGACGCTATCAATGAGACCAGGGTCAGCATCAGTGAAGGAAAAAACATTGCTGAACCCATGATGGACAGCGGTGTTTTTCCGCCCATGGTGTGTCAGATGATTGCCGTGGGTGAATCAACCGGTGCCCTTGATGCCATGCTTGGTAAAATAGCAGATTTTTACGAGGATGAAGTCGATCAGGCGGTTGAAACCCTGACGTCACTGATTGAGCCTATAATGATGGTTTTTCTTGGTGGTACGGTTGGCACCATGCTGATTGCCATGTACCTGCCAATCTTTAAAATCGCAGGGGCGATTGAATAGTTCTGATCAGTTGAATCCGCGCAGGTGCAGTGCATCGTTGCTGCATGGTGCGTGATGAGAGTGTTAAAAAAGATATAGAGGATTTGGTATGCATGTAGCGGAGATACGCCTGGGAATAATTGGCGGGGGTACTATGGCCCTCAGTATTGTTCGGGGATTACTTGCGGCAGGGTTGCTTGCCCCCGAACGGATTGTTGTATCAGATTTGAGCGCCGAGCGGCGGGATTTGATTAAAAAGAGTTGCGGTGTTGCGACTACATCCGATAACCTGGAAGCAGCAGGGCAGTCCACTGTGGTGTTGCTGGCGGTTAAACCGCAGAGTATGGACGGGCTCTTGAGTGAAATTCAAGCAGGTGCATCAGCTGATACGCTCTATCTGTCCATTGCCGCCGGTGTGACTACGTCGGGTTTGTATGCCGGTTTGGGCCGGACAGGGCGTGTCGTGCGGATAATGCCGAATACGGCTGCGCAGGTTCAGGCAAGCGCAACAGCTATTTGCAGCGGGCCTAATGCGACTGATGATGATTTGAATATTGTTCGGGGTCTGTTTGATGCCTTGGGGACCACGGTGGTCGTTGATGAGGCGCTTATGGACGCAGTGACCGGGCTGAGCGGGAGTGGGCCAGCATATATGTATCTTATAATCGAGGCGCTGGCCGATGCCGGTGTGCGCAATGGTCTTAGCCGTGCATCCGCGCTGCAATTGGCTGCCCAAACCTGCGCGGGTGCGGCAAAAATGGTGCTTGAAACAGGTGAGCATCCCGGTTTTCTTAAAGATCAGGTTACCTCCCCCGGAGGTACCACAATCAACGGGTTGTACAGGCTTGAGAAACGGGGCGTACGTGCAGCCATCATTGATGCAGTCAGCGCGGCAGTTGCCCGTTCTAAGGAATTGGGAAGCTGATAGCGTATCGCAGGTTAGAGCCACGCAGCCTGTGGATATATACTCGCTTCTTTTGTGACTCCGGTCGGAAGCTAGCTCCTCACTCGTAGAATATTTGCACAGATTATGCAGTACGTCGGCAGGAATGCCGGTAGTGTCTCACAGTGGGCAGATGCGGTTGATGCGGCGGTGAGTAAATTTTTTTGTATCGTTGTATTCAGCTACTGTCTGGCCCTGACCGATTAATTTCCACTTGTAGATCAGCAGTCCATCCAGGCCCACGGGTCCGCGAGCGTGAATTTTGTTCGTACTAATACCCACTTCTGCACCAAGGCCGTATCGAAAACCGTCTGCAAAACGGGTACTGCAGTTCCAGAAGACATTGCCGGAGTCCACCAGGTTCATGAAATGACCGGCATGCGCGCTGTTTTCGGTTATGATGGCGTCAGTATGTCCTGAACCGTAGGCGTTAATATGGTCAACGGCCTCATCCAGGCTGTCCACAATTTTAATGGAAAGAATCGCGTCGAGGTACTCGGTTTGCCAGTCCTCTTCAATTGCCGGCTGAACCTGAATAATGTCAGCTGTTCGGCTGCAGCCGCGAAGCTCAACTGCGTTTTGGGAGAGAGCGGCAGCTAGGGGCGGCAGAAAGCTCGCGGCAATTTGGCTGTGCACAAGCAGGGTTTCGGCAGCATTGCATACGGCGACATATTGGGTTTTTGAGTCAACCGTTACCTTGACTGCCATGTCAATATCAGCCGCGTCATCAACAAAGACATGGCAAATGCCGTCGGCATGGCCCAGCACGGGTATGCTGGAGTTATTCATAATATACTGGACGAACTCATTTGATCCGCGCGGGATAATCAGGTCAATTGCCTGGTCCAGCGCAAGCATCTCCCCGACGTCGTCGCGGGTTTCCAGAAGCTGAATCCAGCCTGCGGGAATACCGCTGTTGCTGGTTGCGGTTGTAATAATGTCGGCAAGTGCGCGGTTGGTATGCAGGGCTTCACTTCCGCCTTTCAGTAGAACGCTGTTGCCGCTTTTGAGGCACAGACAGGATATCTGTACCAGCGCGTCAGGTCGTGATTCAAAAATTACTCCCATGACGCCGATAGGGCAACTGATCTTGTACAGCTCAAGATCCTGGTCAAGTTCGGTTGTGCAGAGGGTTTCTCCGACTGGATCGGGCAGGCTGATGAGGCTTTCAATGCCGGCAATGGCATCTTCGATTTTCGAGCGGTCAAAGGCTAAACGTTTGAGAAGCGGGGCGGCAATCTTTTCTTTGCGGGCCAGATCAATATCCCGGTTGTTTGCATCAATAATTGCAGTGATTTTTTCCTTAAGTGCTTTGGCAACGGCATGCAGGGCTTTGTTTTTTATATCCGTGTCTGTAGCGGCCAGAAGAATGGAGCTTTTTTTGGCGCGGTGTGCCCGTTCTCGAGTGGTCATGGTTTATCCATTATTATAAATGTCTGAATTTACTGTATGCGTCCCATATCGATAGAAATTTGACAACGCATTTTTATTTTGAATTTCATTGATTATATCAGAACTACGTATGTGCGTCCATGTGAAAAGGGTATGCCTTGCTCGCCAAGACGAGACGGCTTTAAGTTGACATACATGTTACCCTGGATTACTATCGATTGAGAGTTTTGAGAATAGATATTTAAATTTTAATGTGGAAGTATTGTTATGGTTGAGAAGACATTGATTGTAATTATTACGTTGCTCTTTTTGATGTCGAGCTGGTGGTGGACGAACCGGCAGGAGGCTACGGTAGAGTCTTACGAGCACCAGTTGCGTGAGCGCGATGCAGTAATAAGCCAACTGTCCACACTGGCCCTGCTGCAGGTGGAGGGGAAAACCCCTGAAACGGTGCAGGTTTTATTTCAGAATCTCTATCCCCAGCATGATACGCGCCTTGATAATGGCATGCTTTTTTCGGGATCGCTCGGCTTGCGTTTTACTAAAGACGGAGGCGCCACGGGATTTCTGCTGCCCGGGGATGAAATTGACACGGCACCATCGCAGTGACGGTGCTGCGAACTGTCGAATCCGGCACGTTCCCTTTAGCCGTATCCTGTTCATGTCTGCCGCTGCGCCGAGCCCGCTAGTGTGTGTTTCGGCGTACTCTCCGGCATCGAGAAAGTATTTTGAGAAATGAATTTGAAAACAGGTAACCGACATGTGCGCGGCGCATTGCTGATTACTGCCGCCATGCTTATTTTTTCCGGTGTCGGACCTTTTGTGCGCGCAGTTGGGTTGCCTGTTGCCGTAATTATTTGTTGTACGTCCGGACTGGCATCGCTGCTTTTATTTTGCTGGTTTATGTTCAGGGGGGATGTCGGTTCATTAAACATCAAGGGTCAGAGGCGGTGGATAGTACTTTCGGCTTTTTCCCTTTTTGGTAATGTTTTTTGTTTTTTTCAGGCCTACCGCCTGACCACCATGGCTAATGCGGTGATTACTCATTATACTGCGCCGGTATTTGCGGCCTTGCTCGCGCCGGTTTTGCTGGGAGAAAAGTGGGAGAGGGTGACAGGGCTTGCTCTGATTATATCTACGGCTGGTCTGATTTTGATTGCAGGAGATGTTGCGCCCGGACAGGCGCATCTGGCCGGGACCGCCCTGGGGTTGGCGTCCGGTTTTTTTTACGGGTTTTCCATCGTTTTAGGGAAAAGGTTGCTGCGCTCATACCGGCCCCCGGTAATCATGCTGTATCAGTGCGCCCTTATTGCTTGCCTGGCACTGCCGTTTGCATTGCTTGCACCCTGGGGACTGACGGCGGGGAAACTGCTGGGATTGTGCACCTATGCGCTTCTGGTGTGCCTTCTGGCTGCCGGTTTGTATCTGCGCGGTCTGCGCCATGTTGAAGCGCAGCATGCCGGCATCCTGGCATATTCCGAGCTTTTGTTCGTAGTGCTGCTGGGGGTGCTTCTGGGGGAAACTCCCGGGGTGAGTGTTGTTGCCGGAGGCTTTTTGATTGCGGTTAGCGGTTTTATTATTTTGCGAGCGGAAAGCCGTCGCACCTGACAGACTCTCCCAAAACACCCGCCTGTTGCGTTCCTCTGAATACCCATGTTAGGCCAATTTTATTGGTATCTCATTAACAGTATAAAAAATTTCATCGGGTAATTTTTCTTTCAGTTTCTCTATTGTATTATAGCCCCAGGAAACAGCACCTGATGACATGTTTACTTTATTTGCAGCCTCAATATCTCTGATTTCATCACCGATATAAATTGCTTCACTTTTGTTAACACCACTCTTGATTAAAATCTTTCTTAGCTTCGATGGTTTGCCAAAAATTGAGACACTGCATTCATGAAAATCAATAAGAGACAAATTTTCAAAACCAAGGATTTGGGAAATATTGTCATAAGAGTTTGAACTGACAAGGGCTATCTGAACATTACTAGTGGAGAGTTGTTGTAACATCAAGTCAACGCTTGTGAATAATTCAATTTTACTCGTATCTTTTGCCATCAATGTTTTCATATGTTTTGCAATTACCGGCACTTTCCAAAAAGGAATTTTTAAGTGCTTCAAAACCCTTTTTGCACTATAGCCCCTAATAGTAGCAACCTCGCTATTGTCAATTCTTTTGAAGCTGTATTTATCAGCTACGTTATTAATAGCATTTATAAACCAGGGGAAAGTATCTGCCAAAGTGCCATCAAAATCAAAAATAATGAGTTTATATTTCATACAACTGATTTTCTTTTTCGTATAACGTTACGGATGAGGGGGCGTGCTTTCTTTTTTGGCTTTGTTGGTTTTGGCATTTTGACACCTCCCAATTAGATATAAACCTAATTGATTAGGGTGTCCACTTTTCGTGGGTAGCTCCGCTTGATAACGTTTGAGCTGAGACGCGCGCGAATTTAAGCGCGTCGATTCTCAAGCGAATTGTTAACGTAACAGTATTGCTGCGGATTGAATAATTACAAATATAATGACTAAGCCGATAAAGGCTATAGGCACAGCTAACACATTAATTCTTGTTATTCGGTATGCTGTTAAATTTTTTGTTGGAACAATAACGCTGTAGAACTTTTCTAAAAAATAAGCCGGTAGGGTGAAAAAAATTATTGAAATAAAAGGCATGAAGATTTGCGGGCCGCCTTCATAGCCAAATGTAAAAGCAATAATAAAAGGATATAAAATTCCGAATACCCCACAAAGCCCTATTAGGTTAGCAGCAACAAGGAGTAGCCCAGCTAAAATCCTACGAAAAATCAATTTCATAATTTTATCGTTAACGGTGAGCTGAGACGCGCGCGAATTTAAACGCGTCGATTCTCAAGCGATTTGTTAGACAATTCCCTTACAATTAATCTGTTATGTTTGTCCTCACAACTACTGTTCCAGCGATGTAATCATGTAGTGCTCTTCTTTTTTTGTTTGTAAGCATAGTAACCAACTCAGCAACGAGCCAAAGCATTGGTATGAGGTAAAGATAGAACTGTATTTTAATGCTCTCAGGAGTTGGACGATATAACTCAGTAAGTGTAAGCTTTCCGACAATTATAAGATAAAATTCGGCGATAAGAACCAACACAAAAAGTGCTATTGGAATGCTATCGCGAAGTATTGCTATTCTAAAATTAATATTTTTTTCATTTTTGAAAGTTACAATCTTCACTTTGCAAGCCCATTTGCCAAATGTCTGGCCGTACTTGCCATGCATATAAACATGGTACACATACCAACCTATACTTTGTATAAACCAAAGTATGACTGCGATGAAAGTAGGAAGTTCAAAACTTAAGATATAAGGTATAAATCCGGTTAGTGGCCACAGAAAAAGACCATCAACAAAAGGAGAAAAGAACCTTGGCCAAAAAGTAGAATATTGTTTATCTAGATTGGCAGTTGATTTTCTGTAACACAGCAAAACTAAAACAGCGAAAACAAGAGTTGTTCCCAGCGAGATAAGGAGGCGACTGAGTTGATCTAGTTCTGCCATAAGTTATTTTTCCTTAGTCTAACATAGATTAGACACCAAAAGTGTCCAATAACATTCTGGAGAAATACACCATTTGTGGGGTATAACTCCGGCTTCTGGTTTGTAATATCCTGAAATAGCTTTTAAATTTTACTGGCATGAGTAGTTATATCCGAATAACAGAAATCACGAAATGCACCACTTTTGCCTAATTGGTTTTTTAGTGAAATAGCCCACTTTTTTTGCGACTAAACTTGGCAATGAATGTTAATTCTTTATTAGATTGTCGCTATTATAATCATTTAATTTACATTCATACAAATATTTATTGAGGCTGGGCTATGGTGGGGGGCGAAATCAAAATTGCTACAGCGGCCAGAAATGGCGGGGAGTCTACAGGCTATTGAAAATTGTTTGAACTTCAGTGCTGTACTGCTGTGCTTCTGCATAGATGATTAGCGGCGGTAGTATTGTTGTTTGGCTTCCGGCATTTTTAACTCCCTCAACAAGCAGCATGGTTGCCGGTTCTTCGAGCCGGGAGTGCACAAAGCGGATGACCTTGGGTTCGATTCGGTTTTCGCGCAGAGTGCAGAGTAGATCTGCGCTGCGTTCAGCTGGAAATATTACGCAGAATTTCCCTCCGTTTTTTATCAGGTACGCAGCTGCACTGACAAAATCCTGGAGGGTTCCCAGCAATTCATGGCGTGCAGCGGCATCCTGTGAATCGGGGTTGATCCTGCCGCTGCCCAGAAGGTAAAAGGGCGGATTGGTGATGACTGTCTCAAAGGATTCGGCTGCAAGGAGGGCGCGGATTTTTTTTACGTCGGCCTGTTCAATGCTGACGCGTTGCTGGAGATTGTTCAGGGATACATTGCGCTTGGCAAGCGCGACAAGTTCCGGTTGAATCTCGAGGCCCATCAGCGTACTGATTTTCTGTGAGCATGCCAAAAGCAGCGGCAGTACTCCACTTCCCGTTCCCAGGTCTGCTACGGTTCCACTCAGGCGCTCACGGGCAAATGAGGCCAGCAAAATGGTGTCGATAGAGAATCGGTATCCGTTTGTATACTGATACAGTTTCAGGCGGTCTTCAAAGAGACTGTGCAGTTCAACGTCGCCGTTGTCCATAATTGCGCTCTTCGGGGTGTATGCGACAAATTTCTTTACAGTAATTGACAACAACGATAAAGTAATTATTCAGTTTAGTCAACGCATGAGACAGATATTCTGCGCATATTTTCGGCTTCGGTGGCGTGCAATAGATGCGCGTTCTTTTTTCTCTCTGGTAACTGTATGAAACGCATTATCATCGGAACAGCAGGTCATATTGACCATGGCAAAACCGCTCTTGTGAAAGCCCTGACCGGTATCGATTGTGACAGGCTGCGCGAGGAAAAAGAGCGCGGTATTACTATTGAGCTTGGTTTCGCGGCGCTTGAGTGCGATGACGGTCGGCGTGTCGGTATTGTTGATGTGCCCGGACATGAAAAATTTATTAAAAACATGGTCGCGGGTGCAAGCGGCATTGACGCGGTCATGCTCATCATTGCTGCTGATGAGGGTGTTATGCCGCAGACCCGCGAGCACTTGGCGATTTGCCGGATGCTGGCGGTTAAGTCGGGCCTTATTGTTTTGACTAAGTCCGACTTGGTGGACCCGGAGTGGCTGGAAATGGTTACGGAAGAGGCGCGTGAGTTTGTCGCGGGGTCATTTCTTGAAGGAGCACCCGTTGTGCCGGTATCGGCCCAAAGCGGCGCGGGGTTAGACACTTTGCTCAGTAAAATTGCACATCTGCTGGATGGCCTTCAGGCGCGATCGGCAAAGGGACTCTGCCGGTTGCCGGTTGACCGCGTGTTCAGTATGAAAGGTTTCGGAACGGTTATCACCGGCACGTTGCAGGCCGGCACACTGCGGGTCGGTGATGAGGTGTCGATTGAACCGGCAGGCGTTGGCGTTAAAATCCGGGGGCTGCAGGTACACGGGCAGACTGTCAGCAGTGCCGGTGCCGGGCAGCGTACAGCGATTAACTTTCAGGGCCTTGAAAAGGATCGCATTGCTCGCGGGGACGTTGTCGGATTGCCGGACACGCTGGTGCCTGCAAAGAAAATCGCGCTTTGGTATGAGCACCTTGCCAGCGCTGAGCGGCCTTTAAAAAATCGCGCGCCAGTTCGATTTCACGCGGGCACGGCGGAGTGTATCGGTCGGGTTGTCCTGCTGCAAGCGGATGAAATGCTGCCAGGTGACCAGGGGTTTATACAGGTCGTGCTCAGTGAACCGGCTGTGCTGCTGCCGGGAGATCGTTTTGTACTGCGCAGTTACTCTCCGGTCACCACGATTGGCGGCGGCGAGATTCTTGATATTCAGCCACCGAAACACAGGCGCATGTCTCCGTCAACTGCGGCTCGGTTGGCAATACTCAGAGATGGATCAAGTGCCGAAATTATTGAATTGTATTGCCGGGAAGCCGGTGTGCGCGGCATGGATTTAGATGCGCTGATGCGTCGCTGCGGGCGCGGTCGTCAGGATATGCTCAAGGTTCTTGACGGCATGACGGCCCGGGGGCAGTTGATGCTTGTGAGTAAAAAGCCGCAGTACTTTGTTCTACCTGTCATTATTGATGAACTCAGTGATGATGTTGTTGACCGGCTGCGTATTTTTCACGAGCAAAGCCCGCTTGTACCGGGCATGGGTAAACAGGAGTTGTTTGACAGGCTTGTACCCGGAACAGACTTGAGGCTGTTTCAATGGGTGCTTGAAAGGCTGGCAGAAAAAAAAGCGATACGTTCGCAGCAGGAATATCTGTCTTTGACCGGTCACCGGCCGGCGCTTCAGCCTGGGCAGAAAAAAATAAAAGAAACGGTTGTCAGTCTGTATATCGCCGGCGGTCTTAAGCCGCCGACCCGGCGCGAGGTGCTTGAGCACTCAGGTGCCGGGGAAAAAGAACTTGTTGAAATTTTACAATTGCTGGTACGCGAAGGTACGCTGGTAAAGCTCAATGATGATCTCTACTATGCAGAAGGCCGCATGCGCGAATTGAGCG
>Ga0070729_10004708_pt1 | contig 14618 bp, 13 predicted proteins | sample tdDd472_FD_66725 | JGI IMG/M metagenome (GOLD analysis project Ga0070729, IMG submission 66725) | Marine sediment microbial communities from the Atlantic coast under amendment with organic carbon and nitrate - tdDd47.2 | ecosystem: Environmental > Aquatic > Marine > Coastal > Sediment | place...
GGTTATGCTGTTGGAAGGGGTCAGCCTCATTATCATAGAGCAACCACGGTGCATCCAATGTGCGACAATAGGTATAGCGCGCCGTTCTAATGCCCCGATATTCAATTCCGCCATTGTTACGTGCCCATTCGCCAAAGGGGTGGAAACACGCTAATAATACCGCTTCTCCAATATCACCGTTACCATCCAATGTACCCGAAACATCCCGACCTTCAACCGTATCAGGGATGGGTAAATCACATAAGCCAAGTAGCGTCGGCATGATGTCATGGGCATTGAGGAAGGTATCTATGGTGCGTCCGTCACGTCCATAACGCGCAGGATGACGCAATAAGAAGGGCACACGGATCGATTCTTCGTAAGGTTTCTGTTTCCGTTCAATGCCATGTGACCCTAACATATCCCCGTGATCGGATGCAAAGATCAAAATTGTATTTTCTGCTAAATGGGTATCTTCAAGGGTCTGTACAATATCACCGACACTTTTATCAATTGCCGAGCAGTGGGCGTAATATCCTGCTAACCACTCCTTCGCTTCTTCTGCCATGTCTGCTGGCACATTGTCGCGTAGTTGAATCCCGTCACGGTCATATAAATCACGGAATTCTTGAGGAGCAGTTTCGTATGGGTTATGTGGCGGGCCCCATGACAAAACTAATATGAAGGGTGAATCCGCTGTTTGTGCTTGAAGATATTGCTGAGCATCTGCTGTTTGTGCGAAGACATCGTAGCCTTCCCAATAGCGTTTGGTATCATCATCATTATCATAATATGCCGAGTTATTATAATCATGGGTACATTCCAACGCCTTAAAATAATCGAAGCCTAAGCGACGTTCTGGCGGGATATACGCACTCCGTCCCTGACCATCAATATGCCACTTGCCGATAAATGCTGTCTTATATCCCTGTGATTTAAAGGCATCGCCTAATCCGACGGGATGACTGCCGACAGGCACATCATTCACAAAAACGCCATGTGTCAGTGGATATTGTCCTGTCAAGAAACTGGCGCGCCACGGACAGCATACCGAATAGCCTGATATAGCGTGTTGGAAGTTGATGCTCTCTTGCGAAAGCTTATCAATATTTGGTGTTTGAACTTGAGCATTTCCGCTATAGCCGAGGTCATGCAAACGCCATTGGTCAGTGAGTAAGAATACAATGTTGGGTTGAGTCATGATGTGTCCTAATATCCTGCTTCCATGCCTTTATCGACAATCGGTAAACGAGTATCCATATGAGTAATTGTATCGCTAAACCACGCATAATCGGGGTCTTCTGAGTAAGCAAATTCACGGGTTGAGCCCGCTAGAAAATTCAATGTATACGTGACCGTCCCCGGTGCGCTGACCATCGTATAATAACCTTCTGGCATCAAGACAATATCATGATTCCGTGCGGTCATCATTGCATCCGTGCTTTTATCGCCGTTATACACCCGTTGATAGGCATAACCTGTCGGACGATCAAATTTATAAAAGCTAAAGCGGTTGTGCTTCGATTCTAAGACTTTACCTTTTTCATCTGTTTTGTGGGTATCGTGCTTGTGCGGTGGATAACTTGACCAATTGCCCCCCGGTGTATATAGCTCATATACCATAAGGCGATCTGCCGGAAAATCTGAGCCAATTACACGGCTCATTTGACGCGACGCATTGTTACCCCCTAATAATTTGATTTCTACATCTTGGGGTGTGATGAGCTTGGCTTCTCCGTCTTTTTCTGTTGGCACCCAGCACGAAGCAACTTCAAAGTTTTCCGTCAGTGCTTCGATTTCAAATTCGGTATTGCGTGGCAAATAGACCGCGTAAGGCATCCCCGTAAAGACATTCTCACGCCGTCCAACATCATTAAAATCGCCTTTGTTGGTCTTGATGTTGCATCGTCCACTTAAGATGACTGCAACATATTCGTATTCATCAATTGCAATCTCGAAGGTCTTGCCAGCATTCAATCGCACAGCGGCGAAGTTCATCGTATCCCAACCAGCTTTTTTTGCATCCATCGCAGCAAATGCGCCAGCTTTTCCTTTATCAGAGGAGGGGAAATGTAGATTGTTTGCGGTATAGGTTGCCATATGTCGCACTCCATTTTTTATAACCACAGAGACACAGAGAACACAAAGAAAGCACAATACGAGGATTCTATTTTCTTAATCGCTAGCGATCATGCAATTTTTCTGCCTCATTATCACTGTTCACCGTTAAAATGATTTTTTGCGTGTTTATCTAAATGAAAGGTTGTCTTTTGATGTGATGAGCCAATCACCAAAAACGAACAACCGATGATACGAATTACGTCACCAAACCCCGTGTCACACGCATAAACATGTGTTCAAGGTCTTTTTCGATTTCATTGAAACCCAACACTGCCACACCTTCATCAAATAACTTACGATTCAGCGCGGCAAGCTCATCGTCTTTCCCTGCAAAATCAATCCGTATCCGTGAGCGTCCATTCTTGGGGGTGATAATCTCGGCTTCAACTACATCGGCAATGCCTTTGACGATCTGCACCACTTTTTCAGCAACATCGTTATCCATGACCGTCACCATAATCTCGCGGTGTGCCATCAATTGAACTTTTAGCTCGTCGATGCTCCCTTGCATAATGATTTCGCCTGCTTCGATAATGCCGATGTGTGAGCAAATATCTTCAACATCCGCCAGAATATGTGATGAGAAGAAAATTGTCTTGCCCATGTTGGCTAATTCACCTAGCAATTCACGGATTTCGACACGGGCGCGAGGGTCTAGCCCCGATGCAGGTTCATCCAGAATCAAAACTTGTGGATCATGTGCGAGTGTCCGCGCAAGGGATAGGCGTTGCTTCATGCCTTTACTGAGCTTATCTACCATATCTTCACGACGATGGCTAAGGTCAACCAATTCCAGCAAATCACCGACTAACCGCTTACGTTCATTTTCGGGGATGTCATAACATGCCGCAAAAAAATCGAGATATTCCCAGACCCGTAAATCTTCATACACCCCAAATTCATCAGGCATATACCCAATTGCACGGCGTACTGCACGACGATTTTCGGATACTGAATGCCCTGCAACCCACGCATCACCGCTACTAGCACGAGTGAGTGTTGTAAGAATCCGCATGGTTGTTGTTTTACCTGCGCCATTCGGTCCGACAAATCCATAAATAGAGCCTGCATGGACTTGAAGCGAAATTCCCCGCACGGCATGGAATGAACCAAAAGATTTGCGTAAATCTTGTGTTTCTATGATATAGTCCATCGCTGTCTTACTCCGTTAACTATAACGTCCTGTTTGTGTAACACGAATTCTTCGCACTTTTGCTGTACCAGCTCCCTGCACATAATATAACCGAACTTGCACCTCGTTATTGCTACCGAGATAAGGTTGTGGGTTGTCAAATTCGAGGAGATCACCATCACGAAACGTAAATACATCATATTCCTGTGTTTGCCAATTCAGTAATTCTACCTCAAGCGATTGGGCGTAACCACCACCTCTATCTACATGAATAACAAGATGATCGACTTCTGACATAACCAAATCTGGGAAGGGGCTGAAGCGATATTCAACCAGTTGTGTTTCAAATAGATTAAAGTCTTCCGTGCCGTTATTCATCACACCGACACGATCGACCGTCATCCATGTAAAGTTTTCGGATGTTAGGGTGGCGGTTTCGGTTGGCACTTCAACAGTGACATCAAGTTCGATGATATACAGGGTTGTATCAATCGAATTCCAATTGGTATCTGCGACATTCAAATCCCGTTCCCATTCGTCACGCCATCCAATCAGATAGGCTTTTGTACCACGGGCTGTTGTATCAAATTGATCAATCATAAAACTCGCAAGGAAGGCTTGTTCACGGGCGAATTGTTTTTCCTGTAGAGTGCTGGCTTCTGCAAATGCACGTGACCGCAGAAAACGCTCCCCTTGAATATCACTGATAGATGCTCCGCTAGTACTCCGTGTGAATGGCGATGCATTCATATTTAACGGTGAAACAACATACTCCAATAGATTCGGTTGTGGGGGATGATCGGCGATTTCCATCATCAAGTCTTCCCGATTAAATGTCACCAGATCATCAGGGGCAAAATCCTCATCTAAAGGATAGACGATGTGTTCACCGACAATGACCGCATCACGCAATGTGAAATCGCTTTCGTTACGAACGATTCCCTGCAAACCACCAATCATTCGTCCACTTTCGGCAATATCATAACGTAACGTCATTGAACCACTAATATCAGGACGTGGAACATCACCCGACACAATAAAGTTCGCAAAAATCCCACCATCAATCGTGAAGTCATACGCGCCAAAGTTTGTACCTTGCTGGATTTCGGTTGCGGTTTGAACAGCTGTTGTTGAGAAGAAACTATTAGAAGCAGTTGCGCCTGTGACACCAAGGAAGTGACCTTCTGGAACAGTCAGTGAATAGGTCGCACGACGCGGTGACAGCACTCCCACAAACTGATTCATCTGTGCTGAATCGGTGTTTGCCCATGATTGCACAACAGTTGTACGGCTAACGATAATCTCTGATCCACGTAAATTAAAACCAACTGTCCACGCAATACCTGTGAATAGGGCAATCACAATCGGAATCGTGACCCAGCCCCAGCCGTTACGATTGAATCGAGACAAAATCAGGTAATTCAATGGACCGATTAAAATGATATAAGCGATGAGGAACATACACAGCGTTTGAATTGGGGGTAATAAATCGACACCCGGTAAATTTGCAATGGATTCCGCGCCATATTCCGGACGAGTAAACCCATCTGTCCAGACCGGTTGCGGTGGACGACTTGCAAGCATCGTCAGCCATAATTGAGAGAGATTATCCCAGCCAACAAGCGGTTCGAGTGTCGGATCTGCAACGAGATAATCAACAATACCTGCACCCCATTCACGCCGCGTTAGTAATGGGAGTCCGTCTTGTTCCGCAAGGATATACGCATCTGCTTGTAACTCGCCTGTTGCAATCACAGTGCGCTCATCAAGGTTGGTTTGGTAATCACCACTATAAATAGCCAATGCGTTTAGGTCATCGATGGATTGGCTATCGTCTGGCACTAAGGGCAAGATGTCCCGAAAGGCTAGGGCTGTTGATTGGGCAGATGGGCCACCTGTTACAATAAGATGTCCGCCACTTTTGACCCATGATTGAATGGCAGATCGTTGTGCAGTCGAAAGGTTGTCGCTATCAATATTAATGAGCATCATCATATCGAGGGATTGTAATGCGATGCCATTATCAGGGATATTGCTGACATCCCATACGGCTTGCTCTGCTTCAAATCCGCCGATATGCACACCAGATAAGCTAATCGGCGCAGTGGTTGCCCCCGTGACAACTGCATACAGTTGGTCTTGGGGTTGCAAGTCGATGAGACCTGCTTCTTTTGAGGTATGGATGAAGCCCTCATCATCAATCAATTCAACACGAATGCTATCGGGGAAGGTGCGCGCTTGAATATTAATGATGGCGGATTTTTCCGACCCACTCGGTAAGTCAATCGGTGTACTGAACGCATTCCCAATAACCGTTCCTGAAGTTTCGGGGCGAATTACTAGCCGTCCCGTCAGGGAATTACCATTGTTTTTGACTTGGACTCGGACAGGTGTCCATTCATTCGGGCGGAAAAACGAATCAAACCCGACTTCGATAGACATTTCCACCACATCCTGAAAGTTGTCCTGTGCGAGCGTCGGGATCATGCTGAATATGAGTACAAGTATGACAATAAAGCGTAAACGTGTTAAACGGCACATCGCCATCGCATATCCTATACAGTTAACTTTTCGAATCTGTCGTCTATTGTATCATGTTGGCACAGCTTGTCATGTGTCCAATCTATGATCTATGATGAAATACTTCATTCATAATTGTTAACGCCTGATAACTGTATTTGCTCAAATATCAGATTTGACCGAAACTTATTCTAGAGTGACTATAAATCCAATAATTAAAAATGGAGGACACTTGGATACAGAATATTATGAGCAACTTGCGCGAGATCAGTGGCACGAACCTCATATTTATGTGCCATATTGGTATGCCTTATCTAATGTCGTCATCTCGCGTTGTCCATTTACAGGTCAAGTACATGAACAACTTCTAGATACTTATAGCCTCATTGGGGCAAGTATCCGCTTCGATAATGGGGTTGTCGTCGACTTTAGTCCAAACGGCTATGAACACTCCCCACACTTATTTCAAGTTCATAGTTTTATCCACTTAAACGGTAAACTTCCCAATCGAAGAAATTTGATGGATGACGTGTTGCATTCTTCTGAACCCGAAATCCCTTTTATCACACCATCTTTACTGAATAGTGACCTACAAACCGTTGCCGTGATTCATAGCATCCCGATTATGAACATGCGTGGTAAGACATTTAAACCTGCCTATACACTATATGTCATTAGCTATTATGCCGAAAATCCAGATGCTGTCTTACAAAAACGGCGAGAAGAATGGGTACGTCAGCATGGTACTGATTATTATTGGCGCGTTTGTGATTATTGGGAAATCCTCACCGATGAGCATCTCGATTTAGTTGGGTGGGTACAATCTGGTAAGCTCAAATGGATGACTGAAACCAACGAGTTGTCGTCCAGTGTTGAAGATTTTCCGTATAAAGGTATATCAGGACTTAATCACGGTTATCGCTATTCTGCACTCACAAAAACCTTTACCACAGTGAATACATTCATACCCACTATATAGAACAAAAGGTCTGTTTTGTGCTATACTAATCCCATCTGGAATCACCTGATTAGAGCAAAAGGTATATCAATATGTGTAGAAATATTAAACCACTGTTTAACTTTGACCCACCCGCCACCGAGGACGAAATTCGGGCATCAGCGATTCAATATGTTCGTAAAGTGAGTGGGTTTACTAAGCCATCTGCCAGCAATGAAGAAGCCTTCTTGACTGCTGTTGAGGAAATCACAGTCGCCGCAACGACCTTGCTAAATTCCCTGACGACAACTGCTTCACCCAAAAATCGAGAAGAAGAAGCCGCCAAAAAACGCGCGCTGAATGCCAAGCGTTTTTCTTAGTCGATTGAGTGCATGATGGACTTCTTATTTAACTACCGCCAACCGGAATCGCCATTGATCGAAGCCATCTGGCAAACCCGAAGTGATGATACAGGTGGGGCATTTATTTCTTCTGCCGAATATCACTGGGAAATGGTCATTACCAAGCAACACGGCAAAACAACCTGTACCGTTCGTGGACCAGAAACTAGTGCTAAACTTGCGCCTGTTCCCGAAGATGCAGATTTTTTTGGCATCGTCTTTAAAGTTGGAACATTTATGCCTCATCTACCCACTAAACACTTGGTTAATGCCGGTATAAATTTGCCGGAAGCATCCCAACAATCGGTGTGGTTGAAAAGTTCCGCATGGCAACTCCCAACCTTTGATAATGCCGATACCTTTATCAATCGACTGGTACATGATGGTATTTTGACACATGATCCAATTGTCCAAGAAGTGTTGCAAGATCAGCCCCCCGATTTATCGTTACGTACGATTCAACGGCGATTTTTACAAGCCACAGGCATCACACAAGGGACAATGATTCAAATCCAGCGCGCACAACATGCCGCACAACTGTTACAACAAGGCACACCCATCCTCGATACAACATATCAAGCAGGCTACGCAGACCAACCTCATCTGACTCGTTCTCTAAAGCGGTTTATGGGGCAGACTCCCGCCCAAATGTTAGAGTTGAATTTAGCATAACAGCCGTTTTGGATAAGAGTGGTTTGTACAGTAGAGTTGAACTTATGAACATTAGCCTCTTGCTGTTAGGTTTTCCTGCTTTAAGAGCTAGTGGCAAAAGCTAGAGGCTCTTTTCTTATGGCTTATCGCTATTGTGGGTTAAGAGGTAACCAAAAACCAAAGGTACTGCCTTCACGATATTTGCTCGTTACCCATAGCTCACCGCGATGTCGTTCAATCACATTGTTGACGAGGCTCAGTCCGAGACCACTACCTTTCTCATTACTCACATCTTGGTTCACGCGATAGAAGGATTCAAAGATATGGGTTAGGTGTTCTTCGGGAATGCCAATACCGGTATCGGTCACGGAAAAATAGAATTTTTCGTCATCGTACCATGATTCGACAAAGATACGTCCGCCTTCTCGTGTATATTTAGAGGCATTGTTAATCAAGTTTTCCATTGATTGACGGATTAACACAGGATCAGCAATGATACGTGGTACACCCTTGAGCCTGAAGTCAGATTCAAATGTATGTTTCTTGGATTCAACCAGAGGGCGCAAATTGACCATAACCACTTTGACCATGTTTTCGAGGTCGATTTGCTCATGTAATTCCAGTGGGTTACTGCGGATACGCTCAATCCGTAAGAGGTCTTCCAGCAAGCCTCCCATGCGCTCCGTTGATTTTTTGATGACATCCACATATTCATGAATTTCTGTGTTGTCTTCGGGCGTATCGAGTTTAATCATATCGGCATAGCCCGTAATGAGTGCCAGAGGGCTCCGTAGATCATGCGATGCAACCCGCAACATTTCGTCTTTGAAACGGTGTAAATCACGCAACATGGTAATATCGTGCATGACGATCACATACCCTGCAACACCCTGAAAATTATCACGCCATGTTGCCATCCGTACTTGATAATCCCGTTGATGTTTTTCGGAACGGGTCTCGAATGACCAATCATCACGGCGCACCAATTCATGTTCGATAATCGGGACAATCGGCTCGAATACTTTATCGACCTCTACAAACTCTTTGAGGAAACGTCCACGCGCATCGGTAAGTTTATCCAGTCCCAGCAATTCTGTTGCAGAATCATTGACGAGGATTAATTTTCCGCTTTCATTGAGAACAATCAAAACATCGGTCATCGCCTGTAAAATGGTCTGGAGTTGGCGTTGTTGGGATCGAATCCGATTAAACAGTTGAGCGTTATGAATCGCTGTGGTGGCTTGGTTGGCAACGATGGTCATCAAGCGCAGGTGATAGTCGTTGAAATGTTCAGGGACGGAATGGGTCAATGTGACGATTGCCAATACGTCATCTTCATATATGAATGGTACACATAAGACCGAGCGTACAACTAACTCATCATCAGGGAAGACTAACCAACGGTTATCTTCTTCTGTATCAGAGATAATATCGCCTTGCTTATTCCGCATCACCCAACCAGCAAAACCATCATCCAATACTCGTGTAACAACTGTAAATGCCTTATCGAGGGGTAAATCGCGACTGGTGAAAATATGTTGCCAATCGATGCGTTGCCCTTCATTAAGAAACAAGCTGGTTTTTTCTGCACCAACCGATTTCGCGGCGAGCATAATCACGCGATCTAAAACAGTATCCAACTCTAATAATTTGAGAAGCTGCGAGACTTCTGCAAGGAGTTCCAAATCTTCAAATGAGGGTTGTTTCATATCCGGAATGGACATCGGATAATCCCCTATAGTGGTTTGATAATATCAAAAATAAAGACCTTCCATTACAAAATGCAACATAATGTTAAGGTTAAAATCAAGTGTAATCCAAAATAAAAATTTATGCCAACTTAAACCATAATTTTATATTTATTCAGCAATTGATGATTAACGCTATATGGAGTACCAACCAGATTTAGTCAAGGATTTGATGTAGAGACAAGTGTTTGTCGCCTAGATGAAAAATGAATCTGGTATATAATCCCTATTCTACGATTCACTTTACACTCTCTTTACAATTTATTTAGGTTTAGCTCATATCACTTGCGTATCATGCAGTGATGTTTAATCATGATCAATAAAGGACATAAAATGGGAAGTAAATCAAATAAAGGTGTGTCATATAGTGTAGTTGCTATCTTAATGGTGATTGCATTTGCTGTTGGCGCAGGGGCAGGTGTCGGTGGTTGGATTTATGTGATGGGTGGTTCTGGTGAAGCTAGCCGAAGTGTGGATGATGTCATCGCTGAAATCGACAATACTGATGATTCCACAGATGCTCAAGTTGCTGATGATACAACCACCAGTGATGATACAACTACTGCTGATGATACAACCACCAGTGATGACACATCACCAGAAACGACTGCCGCTAGTGAGCCCATGTCGTTTAGCATTGTCGGAGAACAATCGGAAGCCTCATTCACATTAGAAGAAGACCTACGCGGTGTTCGTACAACAGTTGTCGGTGTAACCAATGAAGTCGGCGGCACAATCAATGTCGATATGGCAAACCCTAGTGCATCAACGATTGGTACGATTGTTGTCAATGCTCGTACACTGGAAACAGATAATGATTTTCGTAATCGCGCTTTACGGAGTGACATCTTAAAAGCGGCACAAGATGACTTTGAATTTATCATCTTCGAGCCAACTTCCCTCGATAACTTCTCAGCAGAGTCTGTTGCAGTTGGCGATACACTAACATTTGACATTACAGGCGATTTAACCATTACAGGTATCACACAATCTGTTACGTTTAACGCATCGGTAATTGTCGATAGTGATACTCAAATCAGTGGGACTGCGACAACCAATGTATTATATGCAGATTACGGACTCAGCATTCCTAGTGTGCCGTCCGTCGCCAATGTCACAGAAGATGTTGACCTTGTGCTGACCTTTGTTGCAACTGCTGCTGATTCCTAATCCCTCATCTAATCTTCTCCTAGAAAATCGTAAGGGAGTCGTTCCGTATGTACTCCCTTACAAACACATTACATCTCCACACAATTTGGTTCTATGGTGCTTTACTCAATAGCCTGAGTTGGCTAATATTGGGTTTAGTCATGAATAGCCTTTTTGCGAGTGGTGATTTTTATATTGAACACATACTCAACCCTAATTCGAGTTGCGGTGTAACTCTATTCAAGAGTATGATGCAGAGATAACGTTTCGCAAATAAGATAATCGAGGACAATTATGAGTCGAACCCGCACATTGGGAAAAATGTTCATTTATATGATCTTGTATGGGGCTATATTGGGTGCAATAGCAGGCTTTCTGGTCGGGTTTGTCATGTTACTACCTGATGTATCTTTTATTGAAATCTTGGATTTAATTCTTCTCAGCGCACTCTTTGGTGGTTCATTTGGTGCATTGTATGGGGCGGGTGCAGGCTTTTTCAGTGGGTTTGTGATGGCATTGGTTACTGCTCTTGCTTTTGGTGAAATCCGTAACATCCAACGCTTCAAAATCGTGATGGGTGTCATTACAGTCGTGATGACCAGCGGTGTGTTTTTGTTTGGTGGGTTATGGATATTTGGTGATGGCATGGAACTCACATGGGCAAGCGCAATGTTTATGTCGGTTGTGATTGCGACCTACGCCAGCCAAATTGTCTCCCGTAAGTATATCCGTGACATTAGCGTCCGAAAGAAAAAAGTAGAGGCATAATCCGATTTTGAGTATGCTTGTGTCAGGTAATATCATCAGTAATGTTAATCATCGCTTAAAAACTTAAACAGGAAGGTGATCGGTAATGCGACTTGAACCCAAATCCAAAATAATCGTGAATATGATTCGGTACGGTGTTGTATTGGGTGGGCTTGCAGGGGCATTATCGATGCTCACATTGATTTTGTCGTCCGATACTTTTCAGTTTCTCGGGAATACACTCCCCATCATTTTCATCGAAATTTTGTCGATTGCGGCATTTGGACTGATTTATGGTGGTATCTTTGGCTTGATTGCAGGGATATATGGCGGTGTGGCAATGGCAGTGGTGACTACACTATTTTATGCTGATATTCCATCACACAATGGTTATAGATTTGCGATGGGGTTCATGACTGCCTTATCTACTGCTCTATACTTATATAGTGGGGTATGGCATCTACGCCTAGATGGGATGAACATTTCCTCATGGAACATCATCATGATCTTGTTTGTGGGTTTAGCGATTTACGCCAGTCAACAAGTCGCATCGTCTTATTTGTATGAATGGTCGATTCGTAAACAGAAAGCGTACAGTTAATCATGCCCTTAGCACACCGTCTTTTTAATATTATCCGACGCATGACCGTCTATGGTTTGATGTTGGGTGGTATGGCAGGGTTTCTGGTTGCGCTAACGGTTTTGCTATTCCCCTCATTGGAGCGTCCGACGTTTTATGGCTTACCTATTAACCCACAATCGGTCATCATATGGGGTGCGATCTTCGGCATCTTATATGGCACAATCGCAGGCTTCATGAGTGGTTTTGGCATGGCATTATTTACAGGTCTGTTGTTCCGCGACGTATCTTCGCCCCGACATTTTTACTGGTTTATGGGCAGTACCACCTTTATGTTGACGGTCTCGACATTTGTAGGGCGTGGACTGTGGGGCATGGGCGAGACACTCTTTAATTCGACCACATGGAACGTGACGATGCTGATGTCGGTTGTGATTGCTGTTTATGCAAGTCAACGAACTGCCACAAAATATCTGCGCGATAGTCAATTCCCGAAATCAAAATTATAATTCCCATCACTTGCTTTAGAGTGCACTCTAAGGTGTATGGTTATTGTAGAAAACAATAAAAAGGGATGTTATATGTTTACGATTCAACAAGTCTCAGAGAAGACAGGACTTACCGCGCACACGCTCCGTTATTACGAAAAATGTGGATTAATCGACCCTGTAGAACGTGATACCAATGGGTATCGGATGTATCAGGGGGATGACCTCGGACGGATTAATATGTTATGTTGCTTACGCCGAACAGGCATGTCGATTGCAGATATGCAGACCTTTGCCGAACTCATGCGGGCAGGTGATCATACCTTTTATCAACGGCGTACTGTCCTCGAAAATCATCGGGAACAAGTGGAAATGCAAATCTGCGAATTACAAGACATGCTCAAAATTATCCAGCACAAAATCGACTATTACGCTCAAGCAGAAGCCAATTAAGTGATTTGTCATCTGCTTTTGGTATTTGGTTGCATGTTTATCGTATCAGATTTAGAAAAGTGATGAGTGGGTAGTCAATCATCAACTGGCTTAACCTCACAAAATCACCTCTGCATCTCCGTTTGGTCGCTGGTCTGTGTTAGGCATTGTCTCGATACAAAATCTTATTTACATTCGACCATTTACTTAAATTATGAGGTGACCGCCTGTAATTTGCGGTGTTCCCTGTATATCATTGGCTTCAATGGTGACCTGTCCGTTATCCCAAATGATTGTACCTGTCCCCATTGCTTCAATGTTCACCTGACCATCAGGAACAGTTAATTGAATCGGCATCGGATCGGGACCATGATAACCGACAACCCAACGTTGTGCTGATGGATTGGCATAGAGCCATCCCGTTCCTGCGCCATAAGTAAAGGTTGCATCACCTAGCGATACTGTTCCAGTGATTGTCTGTAACGCAACGGGTGACTCCAGATGTGGGAAGCCTATTTGACCTGCTTCTGTCCAGCGTTGCTTGAGTTCCCAGCGCATTAAATCAATTTCCATACCAACGGTATGATTGTCACGCGAGTAACTCAGTTTTAGTGGTCGCTCACTAATAAAGTCATTCGTGAATGGAGGGGTAACATCAACCTGAACCTCACCTTGAGCAATAACGTTGCTAAATGCTCGACCATCAGCATAATATGACCGTTCAGCTAATTCGGTATAAACCGCTACATAGGGATGCCCTTTGAAGAATGGATTTACATTGGCGCGCATATCCCAAAAATCTTTTTCTGCGCCTCGATAATTGTAAATTTCCAGCACTAAATCACCTTGTTTTTCGAGCAGTTGAATCGGTGCATCACGTCCAGCATCATGCCGACTTAATGGTTGAATAGCGATCCATGCGCTACCACTCCCCACGACAACAACCGAACCTTCAGGTACGGTAGCGGGTAGTCCTTCAATACGTATACCATCTACCCAGATTTCGTCAACTTTATCAGCCTCGGTAAATATGAATGTTGCTTTTGCGCTGTGGCAATGGCTCATATTGGATGGGGCATAAAGACCGATTGCTCTTGCGTCTTGCTGGACACCATAAAATCGACCTTCTTCAATGAGGTTGCGTGATGCTGTGCGGTCTGTGGCATGATAAAAGTCACCGAGCCATTTATCATCCATAACATACCGTGTATATAACACACCGGGACGTTCTGCACCTTCCCGAACATAATGCGCCATCATCACATCGGCTTGTCCACCATATTCTTTAGAGGCAACACCGAATGCGAATGATGGACTTTGATAGGTGGTTAGACCGAGTCCTTCTGGTAAGCTGGCTGTTTCGTTGACAAAAAATGGTTCTTGCGGATAGGTCAGTAAGTCGCTTGCCCATTCTGGTAAATGACCATCTTCTAACCACTCGTTGACCATCTCAATTTCGGCAGGACGTTCACAAACAACAGATGGGTGATACGCACGGCTATGTGGACCTGCCCATCGTCCTGTCGCACGGTGAATATGATGCATCACACTGAGGGCGAGCCGTGCAACGAGTGTTCTGGCACGGATGCGTGTCGGTTCGTGAGTGGTCAAATCAATCAGGCGTTTCAGTGAGCGAATAATCACAGGCGTATAGGTTGGACTATTATATTCACGGGGGATGCCACTTAGATCTGTAAATGCAATCCATTTGATAAGTTTGTCATAGCCCCGTT
>Ga0070729_10004714_pt1 | contig 14609 bp, 12 predicted proteins | sample tdDd472_FD_66725 | JGI IMG/M metagenome (GOLD analysis project Ga0070729, IMG submission 66725) | Marine sediment microbial communities from the Atlantic coast under amendment with organic carbon and nitrate - tdDd47.2 | ecosystem: Environmental > Aquatic > Marine > Coastal > Sediment | place...
TCCGGTTGCTTACTAAAAAAGCAAACCGCCACCACCTTCATACAATCCAACATCAGACTATAAGCGTAAATATCGGCCAATTAGTCAAGTATAATCCTGATGAATTTTGTTGATATTATAGATAAAACAAAAAGAGATTTACATTGCCTGAATTATCGACTAAAGCCCACCTGAGTGACGCAATCACTCAGGTGAATGGTGTTCAGTTCTCGCAACTTATCGGAAAACGAACACACTCAGCGCTGGGGGAACCGAATCAAGAAATGACCAACATCTCCTTGAAAACCCATTTTTACGCCACGCGCCAAAAACAACATTCATCTGCGTAAAACATCTTCACAAACAACAGGACACCCACCGCTTCCGCCACCAAACAGGGGCGTTCAAATGGGAAGGTAGAAAAAAGCAACCCCCTCCAGAAACAGGAAATCCAAACGCACATTCGTATTGATCGCCACTGTTAACAGGTGTTTCAGCTTTTTCTACGTCATCACAAAAAGCAACACCGAACAGTCGTCCGAATCACCCGCAGCCAAACCGGCCCATCATATCAAGACCTTAGCCAAAACAAACCAAGTATTTACCCGCATTTAAAACACCACAAAAAAAGGCCGCACACGATCCCAAATAAGGATCATGCACGGCCTGTTTTTATGCTTCGCAGCCCGGAAAGGGCAGAGGGTCTCCTACTTCACAGCCTTGCGGGCCTCTTCGAGCCAGGAGTCCCAGAGTGCCTGGTTGTTTGCAACCCACTCATCCACATGCTTTGCGATATCCTTTGCAGAGTCTTCCCCTTCGAACATGCGGGTGTTCTGCTCGGAAATATCAATCAGGGGAAGCTTGAACACCTCAAAAAAACGTTTGGCCGCGGGGTCTTTCGCAAGAAACGCGCTGTTGGCCACAACCTGAATATCAGCAACCACAAACCCAAGCTCCACGGGACTGGTTACTGCGCCGGCAACACCTTCAACGACCATGAGACTTTCACTCCCTTTCTGGCTATCCGTAGGGGCAATAAAAGGCACGTTTATCCACATGACATCTTTGCCCGGCTGGAAACGAAAGGTGGTCCAGTTGGGGGTCCATGTATAAAAGAAAACAGGCTCGCCGTTCTTATACCGGGCAACGGTCTCGGCCATGGATGCAGAGTAGGAGGCCTTGACCAGGTTGATGGAGTCGCCAAGGTCATAAGCGTCCATGTGATGGGCAATCACCTTCTCACAGCCCCAGCCCGGAGGACAGGCCACCAGGTCAGCTTTGCCGTCACGGTTTTTGTCAAATGCCTTCTGAACCTCAGGACGCTTGAAGTCTTCAAGACTTTTGATGTTGTACTTCTCCACTTCCCTCTTGCTCACCAAATACCCCTGGAGTCCACCGGACTTTACAAGCTCCCCGACAATTTCCCCCTTCTCGGAAAAATTCTTCGGAAGCTGAGGCTCATGGATGGGGAACCATCCGTTGGCCCAGTAGTCCACATCCCCCAAGGCCAGACTCTGGTAAAAAATGGGGTTTGAAAGATCCTTGGCACGCTTGACTTTATAGCCCAGCTCCTCAAAAGCCTTCCTGATCAACGCTTCCTGAAAAAAACCTGTGGTCCATGTGGCTCGACCCGGCGTCACCGTCTTCCCTTTGCCCGGCAACGTCTCATAAGCGGATACCGGCATGGCAATCATAAGAGCCATAGCCACTGTCACCAGCAACATTCCAATACGTCTGCTCATCTTCCCCTCCTTCAGGTGTCACGGTTCATGTCTTATTAAGATTCATAAAGTACAATATCAACGACTTAAACATAACAGCATGGACAAAAGGTAACGAGTCATCCATGCCTCCGGCGGGTCGCTTTTTGAAAAAAGCTCCGCAAAAACGTTCCGGTTGTGACTCGTTAAATCCAAACGCTATGGGTTGCGGACATCGGTGATGCAATCGAAACGGCACTCAAAACCTGTTTGTCAAACTTTTCAGAAGTTTGCCCCCTCATCAATTGTTCGGCACGTCCGTGTCCCCCATGGCCTGGGTGATGCGATCGAGCACCATGGCCATGAGCACGATAGCAACCCCGCCAATGGCGGCAAGACCAATATCCAACGTGTTCAGGCCTTGAAACACCGGAAGCCCCAGGCCACCGGCTCCGATGAGGGCAGCAATCACAACCATGGAGAGACTCATCATGATGGTCTGGTTAAGGCCGGCGAGAATGGTGGTGCGTGCCAAGGGGAGCTGAACCCGCCTCAGAACCTGCCAGGGCGTGGCACCAAAGGCCACGGCAGCCTCCACCAGTTCGGGCTGCACCTGCCGGATCCCAAGGCTTGTCAGCCGGATAATGGGGGGCATGGCGAACACAATGGTGGCCAGGACCCCGGCCACGGTGCCAATGCTGAAAAGCATCACCACGGGAACAAGATAGACAAAGGCCGGCGTGGTCTGCATGGCGTCGAGAAAGGGCCGTAAAAACCGCTCAAACCCATCGCTTCGTCCGGAGACAATCCCCAGAGGGATCCCCACCAGCCCACAGAAGACGACGGAACAGAGCACCATGGCCAGAGTGGTCATGGTCTCCTCCCAGAGCCCAAGCATGCCAATCAGCAAAAGTGTCAACCCGGAAAAAAGGGAGAGCCGCCAGCTCGACACCCGCCATGCAAGCACACAAAAAAGAAGAATCACCACCAGCGGATGAAGCCAGTTCAAGAGGCCGTCAAACCCATTCAAGGTGATATCCACAGGCCACTTGAGCATCTGAAACTGATCGCGGTAATTGAGGACCAGCCAGTCCACAAACGACTGAATCCAGTCATCCATGGGAATAATTCGATCTTCGAATTTAAAAAAATCAAGGGACATGTGGACTACCTCCCGTCGGTTGCATCAGAGGGTGAAATATCAGGGCGCTGGAGCGACTTCAGAAACATGTTGCGTGAGACGACGCCTAGGTATCGACTCTCATCATTAACCACTGGCACAGGCCAGGGGTTGGCCGTAATCAGAGGCAGGATCTCCTGCATGGACTCACTGGCATTTACTGATTCGGCCCCTTCAAGGAAGGCGTCGGTGATGTCCCGTTCGTCCTTTGGAAGGTCTATCACCTCCTTCAGGGAATCCGTGGAGACAACGCCCACAAACCGCTTCCTGGCATCCAGCACATACCCGTAGTCGCGGTCTTGGTTAACAAGGCGTGACAAGGCTGCGCGGGGGCCGTGGGCAGGATGGCGGATGAGGGTGACCTGGGTGTTTCGCACAATATCGCCTGCGGTGAGAATCTGGGTGGGATCCACACCACGAAAAAAGGCCCTTACGTACTCATTTTCCGGATTTTGGAGAATCTCTTCGGGGGTACCGACCTGAATCACACGCCCCCCTTCCATGATGGCGATCCGGTCGCCGATGCGCATCGCCTCGTCAAGGTCGTGAGAGATAAAGACAACGGTGCGCTTGTGCTCCTCCTGAAGCCGCAGAAGCTCGTCCTGCATCTCGGTTCGAATCAAAGGGTCAAGGGCTGAGAAGGCCTCGTCCATCAGCAGCACATCCGGATTCACGGCCAGGCTGCGCGCCAACCCCACACGCTGCTGCATGCCACCGGAGAGTTCAGACGGGTAACTCTCCCCCCAGGCAGAAAGACCGACCTGCTCCAGGGCCTCCAGGGACCTGTTGATGCGCTCTTCCTTTGCAATGCCCTCAAACTCCAAACCAAGGGCCACGTTCTCCACCACCGTCAGGTGGGGCATCAGGGCAAAGCTCTGAAACACCATGCTCATCTTGCTGCGCCGCATCCGGCGCAATGCATCGTCATCCATGGTGGTGACATCCTCACCGTCAAGAAGGACCCTGCCGGACGTCGCCTCAATAAGCCGATTGAGCATTCGCACCAGAGTGGACTTCCCGGACCCGGAAAGCCCCATGACCACGAAGATTTCCCCCTCCTTCACGGTAAAACTGGCCCCTTGCACCCCAACCGTCATGCCGGTCTTCTCAAAGATGGCGTCTTTTTCTTCGCCCTGACCCAGAAGCGCCAATGCTTTCTTGGGCTGATTCCCAAAAATTTTATACAGATCCTGAACCACTATTTTATCTTGAGGTTCCGTATGATCACTCATAAACCTACTCCTCCTTCGTTCGAACTGACTTCTATTGAAAGACGGCAGCGCCGAAAATGTGCTTCGCACCGCAACCGGTGCCGCAATTGAATGCCATGCATCTCTTAAGAAGTCGGCGCCCTGAGCGCCCTGGAACACCATGCGGCGCAACCGCTGAAACGATATCGGCATGCTGTCTTTGCCATGGCGTCCCCAACATTATGTGCGAGCCCGAATTACAACAGCAGCACGCAAATCCAATCGACTCATCGAACACCCGGAGGGGCAAGGGGGAAGGGGCAGGGGGCGAAATCGCACCTGCAGGAGAACAAACGCTGGGGAGTGACACCTGAAACCCGGAAATTGCCGAGACAACCCGGACAGGGGCTTTCCTACTGATACAAGCGGCAAACGATGAAATCGGAAACTGTGCACTCATAAGGTGCAATCGAAAAAAACCTACCAAAAAACTACTTTCAATTCAATGTTTTTCTATAAGGAACATACGCTATAAAGACCGGAAATATAGCCAAAATACAAAATGACCGCCTTACTTATTACATCGACTTCAAAATATAAACATCGTTCCAAAGCCCTGCACTGATGGGGCTTCCAGTGATATTTACCGCACCATCGAAACGATTGCGCAAACGTTTCGATATCTGATATATTGACGAAACAGCATTGGAAAATTATTTACTTAAAAAATCAACACACCAGGAGCCCACATGAAAAAAGGCACCCTCATCAACTCTGAACTCAGCCATGCAGTGGCACGGCTCGGCCACAACGACGGACTCTGCATTTGCGATGCAGGACTACCCATCCCCGACGAAACCCGTCGCATCGACCTTGCTTTAAGCAAAGGCATCCCCTCCTTTCTCGATACGGTAAAAGCCATTTTTTCAGAAATGACCCTGGAATCCGTGGAAATGGCCGAAGAGTTTCCGGAAAACAGCCCGGAGATCCACGACGCCCTCATCGCCCTCTTAAAAGAGGAGGAGGAAGCCCTCGGAAAAGAGATTCCCATCCTCTACCTTCGCCACGAGGCCTTTAAGCTGGCCACCAAACGATGCCGGGCAACGGTGCGGACCGGTGAGTTCACGCCCTACGCCAACGTGATCCTGAAGGCGGGGGTGAGGTTTTAAAAACAGGGAACTGCCCAGGTGGAAGTAACCCTCTATATTGTGTCAAAATCCATAGGTGGCCCCTGCCATTCGGAGCCACCATGGTTGATATACCTTACCAGGGCAAGGCCATACACCATGCCCACATGTCGAACAACCGGGGCCCTTCCGAGGCGTCGATTCCCAAGCTCGGAATGGTCACATGCTGCCTCCAAGATGACACACCTTGCCGCCGGTGACACTCAGATCAAAGCTGGATTCTTGGGCGCTACAGCACCGTGACGACAGCCTCGCGAAGCTTGTGCCGATACCCGTGTCGCCACCTGTGTTGATGGCGGACAAAGTCCGCGGCGAACGCCATTGCGTTTTGCCTTGAGGAACGAAGGGCGAAGCGTAATGGCAATGAGCTTTCGAGGTGGATCACCTCGCCGCCGTAGGCACTTTTTGTCATTCAAATCTTTTGATACTCGGAGCGTCTTGCCATGCCCCAACCCATCCTGCAACTTGAGGGTATCGAAAAAAGCTTCCCCGGCGTCAAAGCCCTGGATGGCGTAAACCTTGCCGTTACTCCAGGCCGGGTCATGGCCCTTGTGGGGGAAAACGGCGCTGGCAAATCCACCCTGATGAAGGTACTCACCGGCATCTACACCCGGGATGCCGGACGCCTTGTCTACCAAGGCGAGGAGATCACCTTTCCCGGCCCCCGTCACTCCCAGGAGGCGGGCATCGGCATCATCCATCAAGAGCTCAACCTCCTGCCCGAACTCACCATCGCCGAAAACATTTTCCTCGGCCGGGAAAAAACCTCCCGGTTTGGACGAATCCTCTGGAGCGAGATGTACGCTGAGGCAGATCGTCTCCTTGCGAAGCTTGGCATCGGGCACAACTCAAAAACACGACTGGGCAACCTGGGCATCGGAGAGCAGCAGATGGTGGAGATCGCCAAAGCCCTCTCCTTCGAATCAAAGGTCATCATCATGGATGAGCCCACCGACGCCCTCACCGACACGGAGACCGAGGCCCTCTTTGCCGTCATTGAAGAACTCAAGGCCAGCGGCCACGGCATCGTCTACATCTCCCACCGGCTAAAGGAAATCTTTGAGATCTGTGATGAGGTCACGGTGCTGCGGGACGGAAAATTCATCGGGGAGCGCCCCGTCTCAGAACTAGATGAAGACACCCTGATTGAGATGATGGTGGGACGGCGACTTGACGAACAGTACCCGAGGGTCGATGTGGAACCCACCACAACGAGTCTGAAGGTTGAAAACCTTCACGCCAGAGGGGTCCACGGTGCCACCTTTTCAGTTCACCAGGGGGAGATCCTGGGCGTGGCAGGGCTCATGGGTTCCGGCCGCACCGAGCTGATGCGGGCCATCTTCGGGGCCGACCCCATGGAAAAAGGCGAAATCCGACTCTTCGGTGCTCTCCTTGACCTCAAAAGCCCCAAGGACGCCATCGACGCCGGCATCGCCTACATCAGCGAAGATCGCAAGGCAGACGGACTGGTCTTGGGGCTCTGCGTCAAAAAGAACATGACCCTTGCCGCCCTTTCAGCCTTCAGCACCCCCTCAGGCCGCCTCCAGCACACCACCGAACGGCAGGCCGTGGATGACTTCATCGGCCATTTCAACATCAAAACCCCAAGCCGCAGCCAGACCATCGGCAACCTTTCCGGCGGGAACCAGCAGAAAGTCTCCATCGCCAAAGGCCTCATGACCCGCCCCAGGGTGCTCATCCTCGACGAACCCACCCGCGGCGTGGATGTGGGGGCAAAAAAAGAGATCTACCAGCTTATCAACACGTTTAAACAGGAGGGCATGAGCATCATCCTCGTCTCCTCCGAAATGCCGGAAGTCCTTGGCATGAGCGACCGCATCATCGTGATGCACGAAGGCCGCGTCACCGGTGAATTCGCCGCTGAAGACGCCAATCAGGAAAAACTCATGGCCTGCGCCGTAGGCAAAACGGAAACCGAAGCCCTATGACACCAAGCGATAAAGTGATCCAGAGCGTCCGCCGCCCCTCCCTGAAGGATCGGCTCATTGAGCAGAAATCCCTCATCGCCCTTCTGGTGATGATTGTGATCGTCTCTCTGTTGAACCCGCACTTCTTCACCCTGGCCAACATCCTCAACATCCTGCGCCAGACCGCAGTGAACGCCATCATCGCCGTGGGCATGACCCTGGTGATCCTCACCGCAGGCATCGACCTCTCTGTGGGCTCCATCCTTGCCTTTGCAGGCGCCGTGGGGGCAGGCCTCATCGCACGGGAAATCCCCCTGGCCGTTTCTGTGCCCGCAGCCCTTGCCGTCGGCACAGCCATGGGGGCTGCAAGCGGCATCATCATCGCCAAAGGACGGGTCCAGGCCTTCATCGCCACCCTGGTGGCCATGACCCTGATCCGAGGCCTCACCCTTGTCTACACGGACGGGCGACCCATCTCCACGGGTTTCACGGACACAGCAGACGCCTTCGCCTTCATCGGCACCGGCTACCTCCTGGGAATCCCCTTCCCCGTCTGGCTCATGGTCATCACCTTTGGTGCGGCGTGGTACCTGTTGAACCACACCCGACTCGGCCGCTACATCTACGCCCTGGGCGGTAACGAAGAGGCCACCCGCCTCTCCGGGATCAACGTGGACCGAATCAAAATCACGGTCTACGCCATCTGCGGGTTCCTCTCAGCCCTTGCCGGCCTCATCATCACCTCCCGCCTCTCCTCGGCCCAACCCACAGCAGGGGCAGGCTACGAGCTCGATGCCATCGCCGCCGTGGTCCTGGGCGGCACAAGCCTCATGGGCGGCAAGGGGAGCATCATGGGCACCCTGGTCGGTGCCCTCATCATCGGTTTTCTCAACAACGCGCTCAACCTGCTGGATGTCTCCTCCTACTATCAGATGATTGCCAAGGCCGTGGTGATCCTCCTGGCTGTCCTGGTGGATACGCGCAGCAAAACATAGCAGGGGCTGAGCCCCTGCACCCCAGGTTCGCGAATGCTCCGGGGTTCGCCCGTGGATAACGAATTGGCCCCCCCCCTTTCTTCATGTTAAAAAAATCATGGAGAAGTGAAAATGCAACTTAATTATCAAAACCTGTTCATCAAACTTTTCAAAAGCTTGGCCCCCGGAAGGCCCGCCAGAGGCCAATAGAAACTGTCGTTAGGTTCTTTTCGTAAAAACGCTTTCAAGGAGAGCAATGATGAAAAAAACAACCGGTCTTATCATTACCCTCGTCATGATTTTAGGGATGTCCACCCAGGCCCTCGCCAAGGATACCCTTGCCCTGGTGGTCTCCACCCTGAACAACCCCTTTTTCGTCACCATGAAAGACGGCGCTGAAAAAAAAGCTGCCGAACTCGGATACAAACTCATCGTTCTGGATTCCCAGAACGACCCGAGCAAAGAGCTCGCCAACGTGGAAGACTTGACCGTCCGGGGCGTAAAAGCCATTCTCATCAACCCCACCGACTCCGATGCCGTCTCCAACGCCATTCGCATGATCAACCGGACCAAAATCCCCGTCCTTACCCTGGACCGCGGTGCCACACGAGGCAAGGTGGCCAGCCACATCGCCTCCGATAACGTGGCCGGCGGCAAAATGGCCGGTGACTACATCGCTGACAACTTGGGAAAAGGCACCAAAGTGATCCAGCTCGAAGGCCTTGCCGGCACCTCCGCCGCCCGTGATCGTGGCGCGGGATTCAACCAGGCTGTAAAGGCCAACAAGTTTAAAGTCCTCGCCAGTCAGCCCGCAGACTTTGATCGGACCAAGGGCCTCAATGTCATGGAGAACCTCCTGGCTGCCCACGGTGATGTCAAAGCCGTCTTCGCCCAGAACGACGAGATGGCCCTGGGGGCCGTCAGAGCCCTTGCTGCCGCCAATAAAAAAGCCTTCGTCGTCGGCTTCGACGGCACCGATGACGGCATTGCCGCCGTCAAACGCGGCGACATGGCCGGCACCATCGCCCAGCAACCCGCCCTCATCGGCGCCCTGGGCGTGGAGACCGCCGTGAGAGTCCTCAAGGGCGAAAAAGTGGATGCCTATATCCCCGTGCCTTTGAAGGTCGTGACGAAATAAAATCGAAAAGCCTGCCTCCGGCGTGCAGGGGCTGAGCCCCTGCACCCCAGGTTCGCGAATGTTCCCGCCCCTCGTTCCTCGGGTCGATCACATTCGCTGACGGCCATAGCCCGAGACCGAAGCTGGAGGCTTCACGAACGTTATTGAGAGCTTTGAGCTGGATGGTTTCTTCTTTGGACCCCTTGTGAATATTCCCAATAATTTTCATTGGAATAACTCCTCCGGGTCCGGATCCTTCTTCCCAGCTCAGGACCAGAGTTTATATCTGTTTGGAAAAACGCAAGCTTGCCCACCACACCTCCACGTGGCTCGCATACAACAGCAAGCTGTTTTCCAACTCCCCGGGCGCCACAAATAAACTCCTGATCATCGACCCCGGTTGATACCGGCACTGACCAGATTGCATCCCTGCCCCCAAAGCGTCACGGAACTTGTTATTGAACCTGTTCCACCCTCAACGCTGGAGGCGAGCGCAATGGCAATCAGCTTTCGAGGTGGCTCACCTCGCCGCCGGAGGCTGTTTTTAAACATACAAGGGAGATCTTTCATGGCACGAAAGCCATTGGTTGTATTGGGCAGTGTCAATGCCGACCATATTTTGCAGGTGGAGTCCTTTCCCCGGCCCGGAGAAACGGTGACCGGCCGTGGGTACCGGGTGGTGCCCGGGGGCAAGGGGGCCAACCAGGCGGTGGCTGCCGCCCGACTTGGTGCGGAGACCGCCTTTATCGCCTGCGTGGGTGACGATGATTTCGGGCATCGCATGCTGAAGGCCTTTGCAGCGGAAGGGATGGGGACCCAGGGAGTCATGACGGTTCCCGGCATGCCCACGGGGGTTGCCATCATTTACGTGGCGGAGAGTGGGGAGAACAGCATCGGCATTTCAGCCGAGGCCAACGCCTGCCTGACGCCGGAGAGGCTCCACCCCCACCTGGATCTCATCAGGGGTGGATCGGCGCTTCTCATGCAGCTGGAAACACCCATAGAGACGATAGAGATCGCGGCCGCAGTGGCTAAAAAGGCGGGGGTTCCTGTGGTCTTAAACCCGGCCCCGGCACGGCCATTACCTGAAAGCCTCCTTGCAGGTCTTTCCATGATCACCCCCAACGAGACGGAAGCAGAGGTCCTCACCGGCATCCATGTCCATGGCGAAGACAGCGCTGCTGAGGCCGCCGACCATCTCCACGGCAAGGGGGTGGAGACCGTTCTCATCACCCTGGGTTCAAAAGGGGCGTATGTCAGCAACAAAGGAAGGGGCGCCCTTATTCCGGGTTACGCTGTGGATGCCGTGGACACAACCGCAGCCGGGGATACCTTCAACGGGGCCCTTATGGCGGCGCTGCAGGAAGAGAAGGACCTGCCCGAAGCCATTGCCTTTGCCCACGCTGCGGCGGCCCTTTCCGTCATGCGACTCGGGGCCCAGACATCCATCCCCACACGCACCGAAACGGACGAATTTTACCGAAAGCAGAGATAGACATGGCAACAATCAAGGATGTCGCAAAGCAGGCAGGGGTCTCCACATCGACGGTTTCCCATGTCCTGAATGGAACCCGCTACGTCAGTAAAGAGATTATCAGGGACGTAATGCAGGCCGTGGAAAGCCTCGATTACCGACCCTCTTCCATCGCCCGAAGCCTCAAGGTAAACCGAACCGGAACCATCGGCATGCTGGTCAACACCAGCACCAACCCCTTCTACGCCGAGGTGGTCCACGGGGTGGAAAAGCGCTGCTTCGAGCGGGGCTACACCCTCTTTCTCTGCAACACCGAAGGCAACATCCACCGCATGGAGGCAAACCTGAAGGCCCTGGAAGAGAAGCGAGTGGACGGCCTTCTCCTCATGTGCAATGAAACCAACAACGCCATTTTTGATCTCTTTTCCACCTACCGACACACCCCCATTGTGGTCACAGACTGGGGCCCTCCATCCGACAACATGGACCGGATTCAGGACAACTCCCTCCACGGCGGCTCCCTTGCAACAACCCACCTCATCGAAAGCGGTCACACCGCCATCGGATGCATCACCGGCCCCATGAACAAGCAGATCTCCGTGGAACGCCTGGACGGCTTCAAAAAAGCCATGAAAGAGGCCGGGCTCCCCGTCAACAAAGAGTGGATCGTGGAAGGGAACTTCGGATGCGAAGGCGGCGTTGCCGCCATGAAGACACTCTTGGCCCTTCCATCGCGCCCCACCGCTCTTTTCGTCTGCAACGACATGATGGCCATGGGCGTCATCAACGAAGTCTCCAAAGCCGGCCTAACCATTCCTCATGACCTCTCCATAGTGGGCTACGACGACATCTTTATCTCCCGGTACATGACCCCGCCCCTCACCACCATCCACCAACCCAAAGCCAAACTCGGCGCCATGGCCGTGGACACCCTTCTGGATCGCATCACCCGACAACACGAAGGCGGCACCCTTATCCGCATTGAGCCCCACTTGGTGGAAAGGGACTCGGTGCGAGTCTGCAAGGGCTGAAAAAAAGTGACCCCGGTGGCACTGCCGGGAACCAAACGCTTGAAAAGTTTTACAAACAGGCACAAAAAAACCATTCGCCATTGCCACAGATGCTGTTAAGCATATGGTTCTGGTTTAAGGAATCGGCAACCGAGAAATTTTGGCGATTTTATTGTAAGGGACCTACATAGGCCATAACCCTAAAGATATGATGCGTTATAAACACGGACAACCACAAGAAGTACCCCTACCAACCGGCTTTTTCCTGAACATCACCGGGTGCCAAATGTAAACACCATCCCCTGACACAGGAAAACCAGAGCACAGACCGTTACGTTCTATCAACACGTCCCCTGCCCACGACCCGACGGTTTTCCTCTCATCACACGCACAGCACAAAAACACCGCACCACTTTACTCACCAAAACAACTTGCCTCGCACCACACTCTATGCTAACAATTCCTATCATTTATATTATCTACACTACTTCTTATAAAGTTAGACTAAAAAACAAAAGCAAACACTCAACCTGAGTGTGATTTGCAAATCATTCAGCCAGAACTCCATAGGCACAAGGAAGCACGTAGAGGCTTCTGGTGTCTTATTGCTGACATTATTCAACCTCACGCGGCAACGATTATTGTATTTTCAAATTCCTCTTTCTTGCCTTAAAACAGGTCAATCGGCATGAGCCACTCTTTACTGCGAGGTCTCCATGAGCCACACCTTCTCTATCCGATCCGACAAACCCATCAGCCTTGGTACCACCCTGGACAAGCTACCCATCAGCGGCATCAAAATCACCGAATCCGATGAAGTCGATAATTCCACTGAACCCTGGCCTGCCGGGTATCTTCACCTCTATATTGATGGCGTTACCTGCCGAAGCATCGAACTCCTGAGGGAGGGCGACCGCTACGACGTGCGCATCATGGCGGCTTCTTCCGTTGAGGACACCCTTCTGGCCATCGCCCTCTCCTCCACCCTGGCCAAGGAGCTCGGAGCCCCCATTCTTACCGAAGACGGAGATGAACTCCCCTTGGAATCCTTTGAGGAAACCTACGATCGTGCATGGACCGAGACCTTTACCGGCAACTCACTGGACATGGTCTTCGGTCTCTGCCAATCCGACCAGGGCCCGGTCACCCTCCAGGGGGTCCACACACCCTTTGTAATAGGGCCCCGGCTTCTGGCCACCTTGCCAGAAGCGCCCCGGGATCGACAGGATGCGTTCTTTGCCCTTTTCCGAAAACACCAGCATATCGCCATTGACGATGTGTTCACTGCATCAAAAATCATCGTAACCAATGAAGGGAGAACCCGGAAGTGTGCAGTGGTGGTCCTGGGTGAAGGGGTGGCCACCCTTCTTCCCTCCGATGCCCATGTGGTGGCCTTAAGCAGCGATGACGGCTCAAAACTGCAGATCCCCATGGAGGCGTTTCTCCCGCTTGTGGAATCCAAAGGGAAATGGCTCAGCGAAACCGCTCTCCTTGTTGAAGCCATCACGGATAAAGCCTGGCAAGACCTTACTTACAAGGCTCGCCCCCACCACTTAAAAGCCCTCTTTGACGTTGGCGAGGAGACGCCTGATGATGGGTCCCACGAGGACCCATCACCGGCAAACTACAGGGACCTTTTCTCCGATAATCAATGGGAAAACCTCGTCTACGCTCCTTTCATCGTTTTTCTCATCGTCTCGGCAGCCGACGGCACCATCGATAAAAAAGAGATAAAAGCCTTCGGCAAGGTTCTGAGCAGTCAGTCCCACCCCCTGACCATAGAACTCCTCGCCTCCATGCCAGACGCCCCCCATACCATCATTCAGGAGCTGCTGAATGATCCCCAAGCCATGGCTGAACGACTGGAGACAACCGTCACAGACATCGACAGTGTACTTCCCCGTTCAGATGCACTCCTCTTCAAAGTGGCCCTCTTCAATATCGGGCAAGAGGTCGCCGAAGCATCGGGTGGGTTCTTTGGCTTCGGTAAGAAAATCAGCAAAACAGAAAAAGCGGCCCTGACCACCGTGGCCTTAATGCTGAACGTCACCTGATCCTTCTGCACCCGGCTGATCAGGCCGGGTGCCATCACACATGAGCCAGTGGAGGAGCAATGAACAAACCTGTCCTTGCAATCGCCCTGAGCCTTATCGTCTTCCTGATTCACCCATCCCTTTCCATGGCCTTTTACACCCGTGGCACCATCACCCGCGATATCGCCTACGACCGACTTGAAGTCACCAAACCACCATCAAATGCTGCAACATACCACCCCGTTGCCTCTGGAGTGCTGATCAACAAAACCCGTCAGAAGATCTTCCTGTCCGCCGAACTCTCCTTCTGCAATGTCTTCGGCGACGCCCTTGGAACCACAACCATCAACTGCACGATCCCACCCATGAAGAGAGCATCGTTTAAGAAGCACATCTCACGTGACGCCCCCGCAGCCATCAAAGACGCTCACCACGTGGAGTGGACCGTATTGCGTCTGCGGAAACGATGAAGCCAGCCCCCCCTCAGGTGCCGTTAAGCGCTACTCACTATTCACAAAAGCCCCTCCAAATCATGTCTGCACTGAATGCGGATGTGGTTTGACCAGAGGAACGAGGGGCAAAGCGCATCCGTAACCAGCTTTCAAGGTGGCACACCTTGCAGCCGGAGGCCGCTTTCCTGGGGCTGAAAAGCGACTCAACAACATTGACACCGATACAAAAATGAACAAAGAGCAATTTTGTTCATTTTTTCATTGACACCCCCACCCACGAACAGTAAGCAATGAATATAATGTTCCTTTCCAAACACAACCCCCCGACCAAAGGAGGTAAAAGCCTATGACACCGGCCGCACAGCAGGGACTTGCCGCATTAAGG
>Ga0070729_10004716_pt1 | contig 14607 bp, 12 predicted proteins | sample tdDd472_FD_66725 | JGI IMG/M metagenome (GOLD analysis project Ga0070729, IMG submission 66725) | Marine sediment microbial communities from the Atlantic coast under amendment with organic carbon and nitrate - tdDd47.2 | ecosystem: Environmental > Aquatic > Marine > Coastal > Sediment | place...
TGTAGCGGCATCACTTCTTGGCCATTTAAACTAAAGAGTCTAATGTTGGCCTGAAATGCTTTTTCAGCGGTGAAACCCAGGCTTAAGGGCTGGTTAATCGTTAATGGATTAGGGGAAAGGTTCCATTTTGAAACGAAATCGATATCGCGAACGGCCGTTGGACTTTCACCCGTCGTAAAGGCAATAGCTGGCGTAAAGGGTTGGCAAGTAGAATAATTATTGTAGGCCTTTACTCGCCAATAGTATTTCTTGTTGGGTTCGAGATTGGCCAGCTCTAAAAAGTTGGCATCCTTGACAAAGAAAGATTGCTTCTGGAAGATAAAAGTGGGAAGACGATCCACCTCTACCAAGTATTGAGTAGCTCCTGGAATGGCCGCCCATTCTAATTCCAAGTTTTGATAGTAGGTCAATACTTCATTACTGGCAGGAAAGACTAGACTCGTATTTTCCTGCAATTCAGTCGTTACTAAATCAGGAGCAGTAACTAGGTAGTTGCGACTTGAACTAGCCGCATCTTGTATCATGATTTGTTGCTGCATGTCCGTAAAGAAGTAATCATCTTTTGAGCAAGGAAAATAACCCATCATGAGTTTTTCTTCTGGATCTACAATCGTACCAGTAGGGTCTTGGATTTCTTCTGTCCAACTGCAACTGACCCCCGCAAAGTTATAGTCTGGGGGAGTATCACAGATGCGATCTCCTGCCGTTTCACAATTGGAGCCATCCATTTTTTCAGTAGGTATAATGTTGAAGGGGTTAAAGCCGGGTGAATTAGCTTGTACTGGATTTCCGTGCTTTTCAGCGTCATAAGGGTCGTTTTCCCAACCGTTGAAAGGGTGGGGAAGACTAAAGAAATGCCCTAATTCATGCGAAAGGGTAATGGATGAACCTCGCACTTCATTGTTTAATAGGACCACCCAATCATTTTGTGGATCTGGGGAATAAAATCCAAGGATATTACCTGTATTTTCGGCGTTGAGGATAATGTCTTTCACCATCCAGATATTCAAGGCATCACCATCCTTGTTGGCCCTCATGATATTTGTGATAATATTAGGATTAACGGTAGCATCTGGGTGATCTGAATCTAAAATTAGATCATAGATAGCACTATTAGCCAGGTAATTGAAATCACCATCTTTTATATAAAATTGAAGATTCATTTCGAGAAAGTCAGCATTGACTGAACAAAGCATCTCGAAAATCTGTGCTTCCGGTACACCGCCTGTGCCATCTGTTCGGCTCACAATATGGAACTTGACAGGTAAGTAGCGAATTGACCTAGGAATAATGGGGCTGTTGTATAGTGCTTGTTTGTTTTGCTGCAGACGTTCCATGACCTGGTCTCCCGTCGTGCCGCAAACCTGGGCTTTGGAGATAGGTGTTAGTATCAGTAGGGAAAGTCCCAGAAAGATTATTTTTTTGAGCATATTTCTAATTTTTGGAATGTTCTTGGCTAAGATTAGGTCAAAGTTCGGCAAAGATAAGAAAAAATGAAAGCCGCCGGCCGACAAGTTTCGCGAATTCTTTAGTCTTTAAATTGCCAAACAATCTAAAAAAAGCTACATTTGTGGCCCGTTTAGAGCTCTATTTTCAATAAAATTAGTAACCCATAATTATGAGTAAAGTAACTGTAGTAGGTGCCGGTAATGTTGGGGCTACATGTGCAAATGTATTAGCCCATAAAGACATTGTCAGAGAAGTAGTTTTACTTGACCTCAAAGGCGATCTCGCCCGTGGTAAAGCCTTGGATAGCTGGCAACAAGCACCTATCGACTATTATAGTACATCACTTCGAGGTACAGAAGACTATAAGGATACGGCTAATTCCGATATCGTTGTAATTACTGCTGGTATCCCTCGGAAGCCAGGTATGAGTAGAGATGATTTGATTTCTACGAATGCAAAAATCGTTAATAGCGTAACCCAATCTATTCTTGAACATTCTCCGAATCCAATTATCATCGTAGTCTCTAATCCATTGGATGTGATGACTTACGCTGCACATGAAGCCTCAGGTTTATCTGACAAGCGTGTATTCGGTATGGCTGGAATCCTAGATACAGCACGATACCGCGCTTTTCTAGCTACAGCCCTTAATGTAACCCCTAAGGATATTCAGGCGGTTTTGATGGGTGGACACGGAGATACCATGGTTCCTCTCCCTCGTTACACCACAGTAGCCGGAATTCCAGTAACTGAGTTGATCGATGAGGAGGCTTTGACGGCCATCGTTGAGCGCACCAAAAAAGGAGGCGGAGAATTGGTGAAATTGATGGGTACTTCTGCTTGGTATGCACCAGGAGCTGCTGCTGCTCAGATGGTAGAAGCTATCGTCAAGAATGAAAACAGAATTTTCCCCTGCTGTGTCAAATTAAATGGAGAATATGGCCTCTCGGATATCTTCTTGGGTGTGCCAGTGAAGCTGGGCGAGAATGGTATCGAAGAAGTGATAGAGTTGAAACTGAATGAAGATGAGATGGCTTTATTGAATACTTCTGCTGGCCATGTGAAGTCAGTAATGGACGTATATAATAATATGTAAGTCTATTTTCATATAGCTTTTACAAGGATATCCGCTAGTTTTGATTTCGGTATGAAGTTGGGCGAGTGGATATCCTGCTCAGTAGATGGTGCAGCTAAACCTTGGAAATGGGTTGGTCGATAGCTTTGCTATTAGCTAAAATCAACTTCATCAAGAATGGATGCACTAAAAAGCAGCGATTTGGAAAACCCAAATCGCTGCTTTTTAAATATATGTTGGCTACAAGCTCATGCATGTATGCCGGTTTTCGCTGCGAACTCCAGCTCGCAGTAAGTAATTATAGTACGTATATGCTGGAGCTCGCAGCCAAAGGCCGCAATACTAGCGAACATCCAATATAATATATCCAACATGCTATGCTCTAAATTTGTGGAAGGGTGAAGATGTGAAGTGGTGCCTTTCATTTCTTCATTTCTTTCCCACTTCCCACTTCCCACTCGCCTCGCAGTCTCGTTTCTCGCTTCTGTCTTCTCGCTTCTAAAGACCCAAAGTTTGAATTTAGTCTGAAATCTGGCCGAGTAGTATTAATTCCAGCTTCGATTTTGGAAAAAGATCAGGCTTAGAATATCTTGAGTATCAGCACTTCTACAGCGCCAATGGATAGTTATAGTATCCTGTTCTAGGATAGGGTATAAAAACAGAAACAATTCATTAAAATCGTTGTTTTATAAAATGATGTAAGCTTTGACTTACTTTTTCTAAAATAGAAGATATGTACGGAGTTAAGATAGCTGGAGATCTTTTCAAAAAAATGGAACTCAATACTGGTCAAAATCTCTTTGACTTTTCTATGGAACAAGCTGTAATGCTCGTTTTTTTACGGCATTTTGGCTGTACTTTTTGTAGAGAGGCATTGGCTGATATTTCTGAAAAAAAGGAAGTGCTAGAATCATTGGGCGCAAAATTGGTGTTCGTACACATGGCCGCCGATGAGGTAGCTGACAAATACTTCTCTCGCTATAACATTCCAGGGGCGATACATATTAGTGATCCAGCATGCAACCTTTATAAAGCTTTTGGTCTGATGAAAGGGACTTTTACCCAGCTGTTCGGTTTACAGACCTGGATTCGGGGGTTTCAAGCTGGCTTGATGGATGGACATGGCATTGGCCCTCAATTGGGAGATGATTTTCAAATGCCAGGTGTCTTTGTCATTCAGGAAGGAGAATTGAAAGAAGCTTTTATTCACAAACTAGCCTCCGATCGTCCTGATTATGAGGGACTCGTCAAGAATTGTTGTGCGATGATCTAATCTTTAATTACTTGCTGACAAAACTTTTTGGCTAAAACAAGTATTTTTATAGGGTAACAATAGACAATAATCTTATGATAGGATGGCGGTTTTCTGAATTTGTTCCCGGTCAAGAGGTGGGAAGTACATTTGAACGATTATTGAAGGTGTTCCAAGAGTTGTTGGTCTATACTTCTGGTGATGTGAGCGAGGCACTTTCCTGGCTGACGGAACTGGATAAGCAGTATAAACTGACTACTAATGAATATGGAATGGCCGACTTTATCCAAGACCTAATAGATAAAGGCTATATCCAACAAGGGGATCAGCAGGACCCCCGTTTCTCACCAACGGCCAAAATGGAAATTGCCATCAGGAAGAAATCGCTTGATGATGTTTTTGGTCAACTCAAAAAGAACAAGAGAGGAAATCACAATACCAAATTTACAGGAAGAGGAGATGAATTTACTTCCGACCTTCGACCCTTTGAATTTGGCGACTCGCTAGATAACCTAGCCGTATCAGAGTCATTGAAAAATGCCCAGATCAATCATGGCATCGACGACTTTATGCTGAGCAACGATGACCTGGAGGTCTATGAAACCTATTACCAAAGTCAGATGAGTACGATCCTGATGATCGATATTTCTCACTCGATGATTTTGTACGGGGAAGACCGCATCACGCCGGCGAAGAAGGTGGCCATGGCGCTATCGGAACTCATTACCACCCGCTATCCCAAAGATACGCTCGATATCCTGGTATTTGGAAATGATGCTTGGCAGATCGAAATCAAAGACCTGCCTTATTTGCAAGTCGGCCCTTATCATACCAATACCGTGGCAGGTCTTGAACTTGCTATGGATATTCTACGTCGACGTAAAAATCCCAATAAGCAGATTTTTATGATTACGGATGGTAAGCCAACCTGTATCAAAAAGGGAAAAAATTATTACAAAAATAGCTTTGGACTAGATCGAAAGATTGTCAACCGAACCTTGAACTTGGCCACGCGTTGCCGCAAGCTTGACATTCCTATCACGACCTTCATGATTGCGCGTGATCCCTACCTCGTGAACTTTGTTGACCAATTCACTAGAGCCAATAGCGGGAAGGCTTTTTATAGTGATTTGGCCGGTCTGGGAGAGTTCGTTTTCCGGGATTACAAGAACAATAAGACCAAACGGAGATAAGCCTGATAAGCGGAGACAATTAATTGCTGTGCTTCTGCGTTGAAGAAAAGAAGGAAAAACGGTAATACATGAAAAAAATTAAGTCTCAGCTTATGACTGCCCAAGGTGGTAAGTCTCAGCCCATCTTTGGCAACTGTCTTCGCCAGATTATTCCCATTTTTTTGCTGTTGTTGACAGTCCAATTAAATGCCCAGAAGCATAAATCGCTGTTATCAGCTTCAGATCAGGAAAGCTTATCCATGTACGAGGATACGCTAGCGCTCCTGGCCTATGCTATTGTCAATGATTCGCTTCCAGAACATCGTTTCGGCGCTTGCCGAGCGTTTATCTTGAAACTCAAAACCGCCTTGAAAAAGGACTACTCTTTCGACTACAAGTTTGATCGTATTAAGTCTGCGTCTATTCTATACCCTCCCGATAGTAGTTTTCGCCTGATTACTTGGCAGCTGTATGTAGATAAAGATGAGTACCGCTACTACGGCGCGATACAGATGAAGTCGAAAGAACTCCAATTGTTTCCATTAATCGATCGTTCCTTTGAGATAGAAGGTAATTTGGAACAAATGGTTTTTGAGGGTAAAAAGTGGTATGGAGCGCTTTACTATAATATGAAAGAAGTGGATGGGCCCAATGGTAAGTATTATTTGGTATTTGGTTACGATGGATTTGAGTTTTTCAATAAACGTAAAGTGCTGGATGTATTGCATTTCAAAAATGGCCAACCTGTTTTTGGGGCGCCCGTATTTGTGCATGAGGCCGAAAACCGTCCCACTTATACCAAGAACCGGATCATGATGCAATATTCGGCAGAAGTAGGAGCGAAGCTCAACTATGATGAAGCCTATGAGCGAGTGATGTTGGATCACCTTATTTCGATGCCCAGCCCACACGGGGATGTAGCCAACTATCCCGATGGCAGCTATGAAGCCTATGAATTGAAAAAAGATGGCCTTTGGCATCATGTCTCCAAAGTATTTCACCAGGTACAGGATAAACCACTTTTACCAGATCCGATATTAGACTCTCGAACTAGAGATATCTTTGGTAAGAACTAGGCCAGGGTACAAGGAAGTTGTTTTTTGATTATTACTAAAACAACTTTCTGGCTTTATTTCGAATAAGATCGATTAATGCCTAATTTGTCAATTTACTTTTCAAACGACAGAAAACTAGGTTGATGATCGAATCCCACCAGATAAAAGTAGCACGTACCGCTCACTATTATACCATTGGCCAAGCTGGGCCGCAAGTTAAATACCTCATCATCGCTTGCCACGGTTATGGACAATTGGCCCAATTCTTTCTTCGTAAATTTGACGTGCTGGCGCGGGAGGATACCCTCATCGTGGCTCCTGAAGGCCTATCTCGTTTTTATTGGCACAATGGTTCTGGTAAGGTAGTCGCCTCTTGGATGACGAAAGAAGATCGCTTGTCGGAAATAGCCGATTACGCCAAGTACTTGGAGGATCTTCATCAGCAATACCTCGCTCAACTCAGTCCGGATGTTCAAACCATCCTCTTTGGTTTTTCGCAAGGTTGCGCCACTGTTGTGCGATGGCCGATGGAGCATTTTACAAGATTCGATACCTTGGTATTATGGGGAGGGATGATTCCCGAAGACTTGGATTATAAGCCACATGCAGACTATTGGGCAAACAAGAAGATTCATGCAGTCTACGGATCAGAAGATCAATTCATCACGGCTGAGCGGATTGCCTTTCACCAACAATTACTAGCTGAGCAGCAATTAACCGCTGAAGAAACCGTCTTCAAAGGAGGGCATGTAGTCGATAGAGATGCCTTAGTGCAGCTTTTTGATCAGATTAGGTTGCCAAAAGTGGGCTAGCCAGGGTTGGGAGCTAGGCTTTGCCGCCCAAGCTGCTACCCCTTAATAAGGGCTTAGTGCTATACTACTGGACATTTTACGCAAAAGGTTTAGGGATTAAGGTTTATGCCAAGGAATTGGCCCCATAAACCTTCAACTTTCATCTGATAAACCGTATTTGTCCAGTCGTGTGGCTTAGTGCATCCGATCTCCACGCAACTCCAATTCCTTCATCAGTTCCGCTTCATAAGCCAGGTAAGCACTCCAACGTTCTTTTACCTGTGCCTCGGGGCTGTAAATCTTCGCCAAATCAATAAACAGGCGATAATGGCCAGCTTCGGAGACCATAAATTTATGGTAAAACTCTTTTAGGTAATCATCATTGATATGTAAGGAGAGCAAACGGAAGCGCTCGCAACTTCGAGCTTCAATCAACGCACAAACCAATAATTTCTCCAACAATCGATCTTCGCGTGAACCTCCCTTTTTTTGAAACTTCAAGAGGGCATTAACATACTCATCCTTTCGCTGCTGACCGAGCTGTAGGTTTCTTTTTTCCAATTCTTTAATTACCATCCGAAAGTGCCCCCATTCTTCGGTGACGATGGGCGCTAATTCCCGGACCAATTCCGTTCTTTCGGGATATTGTTGAATAAGGGAGATACAAGAGGTAGTGGCCTTCTGTTCGCAATAGGCGTGGTCGGTCAAGATTTCTTGCAAATCCATCTCTGCCAAGTTAACCCACCTTGGGTCGGTAGGCAATTGCAAACCCAACATCCGCACGGTGTACAGTTCCTTTTCCTGAGCATCCATAAATTGGCTAATTACTTGTGAGCCGCAAAGGTATCAGAAATTCTCCAGGCAACTTAATTGATTGAGGAAAAAATCGAGTTGAAAGACCTCATATTCTTCAAAGCCACTGCTCCAAAAAACACGAATGGCATCCACTTCACTGTGCTTTAGTAGGCCCATTTGACTCCGATCGATGGGATAGTGTACTTGGTAGGTCAGTAGATCGGTGGTGAGGTCATAACTTCCTCGATCCATTTTGCCCGCTCTTAGGTTGATGAAATCACCGTTGAGCAACTTAATGGTGAGGTAGCTCCCTTTTTCAATAAAACCATAGGCTTCTCTGGCGTTAGGATAAGCAAAAGTAAATTGAAGGGCCAAGAAGCGATAACCGCCTAGCGAAGTGAAATGACCTTCACATCTCAGGTATTCCTTATCCTTGAGGAAGGGCCGAAGTCGATCATCGGTATGGGTGAAGAGCAGTTGTTTTTTGAGGTCTCTGCGCCATTGCCCACTTTTGTCATCTTTTCCTTCAAAGGCTAGCTCACAGGCGGGTGCAGGTGGATGTAGTAATAAGTCCTCTTCGTTGGCAATAGCCAGGGAATTATCGCTAATGGGGAGACTAAAGTTTAGCGCAGTACTAGTGGGTATTTGTGTGCTAGATAGGTTTTGGTTTTTCTTCTTTTTCTGATTGAGGTTAAAAGCCTCTACAAAGCCTCCTTTGGTGGTCAACTCTACTGCTCTGTGGGCTTCGTTTTGGGCCAGGAGCGCTTCCCGGGCTGTTTCCAATTCCATATTTTTTGCGGCTTTCAGCCGAACCTGTAAGTGCTTTATTTTTTGTGCGTCTGTTTGGACAGCCCGCTGAGCGATCAATAAGTCTTCGGCTATCTTCTCCTTAGCGATTTTAGCTTTTTCAGCTCGCTCTTGTGCAATGAGTACGGCATCTTTGGCCAATTGTGCACGTCGACTGGCTATATTGTACAAATCTTCTTGTGTTACGTCTATATCCCCATCTAGTGGCTCAATTTTGCCAGTGAAGACCGGATATTTCCTATCCAATTTCATTTGCGTAGCTGCCGTATGGCGTTCATTACTTCCCGCCGAATAATCAGAAAAATATTGCCAACTTCCATCGGGGTATACAATAATTTTCTCTCCCTTGTCATTGTTTCTTACCACCTGCGCTTCCAGGCTATTTGTCGGAAAGATTTGCCATAAAAGCAGGGAAATGACAGCTAAACGCATATTTATTTTAAATTGCATATTTTTGAAGCGATTTTGGATGTTTGAATTTGCTCTTATGTACGTGATTCAAATTTCCAGCGTGAGCAACACCGAAATAGTGGCTTAGTTTGCTATTAATACGAAAGTTTGAACGAAATGTTGCTTGGTAAAATACATAAACCCTTGCTAAATGTTTAAACACGCTTACTGGATAGGAATCGGAATATTAGCGCTGTTTTCGTGTTCGGAACAGAAAGAAACCAATGAAAATAACACAGCTCTCGCCCAAACGATTATTGTCCAATACCCGGAGACTTACCAAGATTCCACAGAAGTATCCTTCTATGGCGAAACCAAGGTGGTAGATCCCTTCCGTTGGTTGGAATATGAATATTCCCCTTCGGTCAACCATTGGGTGAAAAGCCAGCAATCGCTAAGTCGGAAATACTTCGATAGCTTACCAGAGAAGTGGCTGGTCGAGCAGCGCCTGAAGGACCTTTGGTCCTATGAACGCCGAGGACTGCCACAGAAAAAAGGAGCTTATTATTACCAGTTTGCCAATGAGGGCTTGGAAGAACAAGATGTACTCTACCGCAGCCAATCCATCGAAGGCCCCTTTGAAGAACTATTTAATCCGAATACCCTCTCCGAAGATGGGACGGTTTCCATTGATCAATACCACTTTCGCGAAGATGGCCAACTACTTGCCTTACAGTTATCCTCCTTTGGGTCAGAGTGGAAAACGATTCGAGTATTGGATTTGAGTACTGGTCGTTTATTACCAGACGTCATAAAAGAAGTGAAGTTCTCCGATGTGGCTTGGTATGCGGATGGTTTCTTTTATAGTCGTTTCCCCAGTGCTCAACACTATGATCGATCCATTAAAAATGGGTTTCATCAATTGTACTATCATCAGCTGGGAACTTCTCAGGACAATGATGAGGTCGTCTTTGCTGATCGTATTTTTGCGTACCGGAATGCCGATGCCATTACTAGTATTGATGAGCGCTTCTTGGTGCTGAATTTACGAGAATCTCCTAACAAGAATGCTGTTTATTTTCGAAGCCTTAGCGCCGGGACAGCCGAATTTATCCCGATCTATTCTTCTTTTGAGTATGACTTTGAATGGGTAGGAGGGTATGGTAATAAATTACTCTTTCGAACGACTCATGAGGCGGAACGAGGACGCCTGATTCAAGTGTCAACGAATAAACCGAGTGCGGAGTACTGGGAAGAAGTAATTCCTGAGCAAAAGGGAATATTGAGGGATGTCTATCTCTACGGGAATAAACTCGTGACGCATTACCTAGAAGAGGCTAGAAGTAAACTCTATGTCAACAGCCTATCCGGGAAATTGCTTTATCAAGTGGATCTTAAAGCCTTGGGTTTGGGAGCGGTAACCCGTATCAGCGGTAACCCAGAGAATAATGAAGCATTCTTGGGCTTTTCCAGTTTCAATTTTCCAGAACGAATTTATCGACTCAATCTCAATAATGGCGTATTAGAACCTTATTTCAGACCAAAAATTGATTTTGAGGCAGCTGACTACGAGGTACAGCAGGTGACTTATGAGAGTTATGATGGTGTACCGGTCTCGATGTTTATTATTCATCGGAAGGGCTTGCGATTAAGCGGAGATCATCCCACCTTATTGTTGGCCGTCGGCGGAATGGAAGGAGATGCAGTTCCTCGATTTAATATGACCGGATTACAGCTTATTCCCGCGATCTTAGAACACGATGGCGTTTGTGCTGTTGCTAACATTAGAGGGAATACCGAAAAAGGAGAAGCCTGGCATAAAGCAGGGCAATTACACAAGAAGCAAAACAGCTTTGATGATTTTCAGGCGGCGGCCGAGTATTTAATTGCCAATAAATATACTTCGGCTCAGAAATTGGCCGTATATGGAAGTGGAAATGGAGGCTTAGTCGTTGGAGCCAGCCTTACACAACGACCTGATTTATTTCGGGTAAGTGTGCCTGCTAGGGGCTTTTTTGATATGTTGCGCTATGATCGCTTTGCGGCGGCCTGGATGTGGGCACAAGAATACGGGGAGAGCCAGAAGCCAGAAGATTTTAGCTATTTATATGCTTATTCTCCCTTGCATAATGTGGCAAAAAACAGCTATCCGGCTACCCTCATTATGACGGCCGAGCACGATGATAGAGTGGTACCCGCTCATGCCTATAAATTTACGGCTGCATTGCAAGCTCTACAAGTGAAAACAGCGAGTTATCCGCCCATTTTAATACAGATAGAGGAAGGCGCTGGTCAGCAAGGAAAGGCCGTTTCGGCACGAATTGCTGAAGGAACAAAAATCTTGAACTTCATTCTATTTAACTTGGACGAATCAATTGTATATTAAGGATGATCTATTTGGTCAAAATCGGTTTCTTACCCATTAGGATTTGGGATATTCTCGATATTCTTATCGTAGGGTATCTCATGTACCTGATTTACCGATTATTGAGAGGTAGTATCGCCTTTAATATCTTTGTCGGTGTATTGATGTTGACCATGGTTGCCTGGTTGGTTAACCGGCTACAAATGGACTTGCTATCTACCGTGATGGAGAAATTTGTAGAGGTAGGTGTCATCATTATTGTGGTCATTTTTCAGCCAGAAATCCGTCGTTTCCTGCTCTTCTTAGGTAATACTACCTTGCGACAACGTTCCCATTTTTGGGAGCGGCTACTCAATCGAAACTTCGAAGCTACTCCGAAAAAGGAACAGGAAGTAATCACACTTAAGACCGTGATGCTCCGGCTCAGTCGTCAACGTATCGGTGCACTCATTGTACTCAGTAAAAATGCTAACCTAGAAGGCCTGATCAATTCTGGAGTGCGGCTTGATGCTCAAATTAGCGAGCCCTTAATTGAGAGCATCTTTAACAAAGAAAGCCCCTTACATGATGGGGCTTTAGTCATCTCTGCGGGTAAATTACAATGGGCTAGTTGTGTGCTACCCGTATCTGATAACCCTAGCTTACCCAAAAGTGTGGGTTTGCGGCATCGTGCGGCTGTGGGTATTACTGAACGTTCGAATGTAGCGGCTTTCGTCGTCTCTGAAGAAACCGGACGAATCTCTTTTTCTTTTGAAGGGAAACTGGATCGCAAATTATCAGAAGAAGGGATTGTCGAATTATTAAAAAGACATTATTTATAAGGAGCTATGAGAATAGAACGAATTGAAGAGTTCCTTTTAGAAGCTGATCAAAGGGCGAAAATCTCAGCCCTATTACTCACCTGTTTTCCCGGATTCCCCATCGATCGTATTTATTTTAAACAACCTCCTGGGTTCCGATACCTGGTTTGGGAAGGAGATGAATTGATTGCTCATATGGGCGTTGAATATCGTTTGGTAGGCCATGCGGGAGAAATGATCCCGATCTTCGGTATTATGGACCTTTGTGTATTGCCTGCTCACCAGCATCAACGATTAGCCTCCAAATTGTTAGTAGAATTGGGCGAATTAGGTAAAAAGAATGCCATTGATTTTTTACTTTTAGTCGCTAAAAACAAGGCACTATATGAGAACAATGGTTTCTTTGCGGGAAGCAATACTTGTCAGTGGCTTATGTTGGTAGATAATCGGGTATTAGGCATGGTAAAAAGGAAGTTACCAGAGCTGATGGTCAAACCACTGGGAAAGAAGGCATGGCCTGAGGGACTTATCGACTTTATGGGATCCTTGTTTTAATGCACAAAATATGCTCTAAGGCGTAGACTTCAGAAGTTCATATAGGTAATGTCCTGGAAAACTTCAGAAGTCTTAGCCAGGGCTCACCCGTTGCAAGTGTCTAGCTAGCCAGATAGAAAAGCTCGGCGTTCATCGAACTATTTGAGAATAAAATCTAATAAAACCAGAAAAATATTGAATATGCAAAATGTGATGGAATACATTCAGGCCAACAAGCCCCGTTTCCTGGATGAATTGCTAGAGATGTTGAGGATTCCTTCTATCAGTGCTGATCCAGCCTATGCTGGTGATGTGTTAAAAACAGCCCACCTAGTGGCGCAACATCTAGAAAAGGCAGGTGCTGATGAGGTGGAGGTGATGGCCACCGAAGGACATCCGATTGTATACGGAGAAAAAATGGTGAGCCCTGAGCTGCCTACTGTTTTAGTCTATGGCCATTACGATGTGCAACCGCCTGATCCCCTTGATCTGTGGGATTCTCCACCCTTCGAACCCGTCATCAAGAAAACAAAGGTGCATCCAGATGGGGCCATTTTCGCCCGCGGAGCCTGTGATGATAAAGGTCAATTCTTTATGCATGTAAAGGCTTTTGAAGCCATGCTTAGCCAAGATGCCTTGCCCTGTAATATTAAGTTCATGATCGAAGGGGAAGAAGAGGTAGGTTCTGATCATCTAGGTGATTTCTGCCGAGCTAATCAGTCCAAGTTAACTTGTGATGTAATCCTTATTTCTGACACCTCTATCATTTCGAATACGACGCCCTCTATTACGACCGGATTGAGAGGGCTGAGTTATGTAGAAGTTGAGGTGACGGGACCCAACCGGGATTTGCACTCCGGTGTATATGGTGGAGCCGTTGCCAACCCGATTAATACCTTGTGTGAGATGATTGCCTCCATGCAAGATGAGAATAATCATATTACCATCCCTGGTTTTTATGACGATGTAGAAGTAATTTCTACGGAGGAGCGAACAGAGATGAATAAGGCGCCATTTGACTTGGCAGAATACCAGGAAGATCTTGCGATTGGAAGCGTACAGGGGGAAGAAGGATACACGACTATGGAGCGTACATCCATCCGACCTACGCTCGACGTAAATGGTATTTGGGGAGGCTATACCGGTGAAGGCGCTAAGACGGTTCTACCTTCTAAGGCATTTGCCAAAATTAGTATGCGGTTGGTGCCGAACCAGGATTCAGCAACAATTGCCAAACTTTTTGATGCACATTTTAGAAGCATAGCCCCGCCTTCTGTCAAGGTGGACGTGCGGTTTCATCATGGTGGCGAACCCGTTGTTACACCCACCGACACACCAGAATATCGTGCAGCGCATCTAGCTATGCAGGAGACCTTCGGTAAAGCACCCATTCCTAAGCGGGAAGGAGGCAGTATACCGATTGTCGCTTTGTTTGAAGAAGTGCTGGGGGTGAAGTCTGTATTAATGGGTTTTGGGCTGGATTCGGATGCTCTTCATTCCCCTAATGAACACTATGGACTCTTCAACTTCTATAAAGGGATAGAAACCATTCCCTATTTTTATCACCACTATAAGCAGTTGAAAGAAAATGCATAATGCCTCTTAAAGAGGACCTTAAAAAAGAACAGTATGAAAAATATAATGGCGCTATTGATTTGTACCCTGGTTTCGATCAGCCTTTGGGGGCAAGGGAGTATCTATACCATGATGGATAAGCGGGTGGCAAAAGTGAAAGATAAGGTGATTGATTGGCGGAGGTATTTACACGAGAATCCTGAGTTGAGTAACCGAGAGGTTAAGACAGCTGCTTATGTTGAAAAGCATTTGCGAAGCTTGGGCTTGGAAGTGAAAACGGGTATTGCTCATACAGGAGTGGTGGCCATTTTGAAGGGCGGAAGAGAGGGCCCAGTGGTCGCTTTGAGAGCAGACATGGATGGCCTCCCAGTGATTGAACGAGCGCCCATTCCTTTTGCCTCGAAAGTGAAATCTACCTTCTTGGGCCAAGAAGTAGGCGTGATGCACGCTTGTGGTCATGATACACACGTCGCCATGTTGATGGGGGCAGCAGAAGTGCTGAGTAGCATGAAGGACCAATTGGCGGGCACGGTCGTCTTTATTTTCC